>CEQR01110813.1_pt1 | contig 10629 bp, 4 predicted proteins | sample 530901 | NCBI WGS metagenome assembly CEQR01 (sample SAMEA2621085, study PRJEB7988) | marine metagenome | isolation source: saline water (ENVO:00002010), including | reverse complement strand
CTCTTTTTCTACTTTTTCTTATTATATCAACTATACGGCTACCATCTAAACGTTCAATTGGTCTTGATAAGTATTGATCAATAGCGATATCAACCATTTTTTTACCACCATGTTTTTTCTTTTGTTCTGGTGTTAAGTTTTGATAATAATCTAGCCTATTATTATAAAATATATCTTCAACAACAGTATAAGCTCTAGCAACTTTATTACCATAATCATATATTTTTTTCTTTTTAGGGTCTTCTAATATTTGAACATTACCTTTAGCAAACTTAACACTTGGATCTCTATGTATTGTTGCTGCTAAAACACTAATATCATCTTTTAATATTTCAGTGTTATTTATTTTAGCAAATTGTAATCTTTTTTCTATTACATCAGGTTCTTGCGCTACTTGTAATGTAGCATCAAAAGATAAGGCACCCGATAACTGTCTAGCTAAAGTGTCTTTTCTAGTACCTTTTAATCCACTTCTAACCATTTTAGTTGGATCTTTTTTAGAAGGCAAAGAACCTGGTGGATCAAAAAAAGCTATAAATTTACTCTCAGACGGCATTATTTTTGTATAAAGATTTACAGATTTATCTCTATCGTAAGTATTTAATGCTTCTGTTGGTAATAAACCTTGATCAACAGCTGCTTCAACATCTGCTTTTCTAGTAAGCTTTCTTTCAAACTTAGTAAATATCCTTTCGTTTTCAGGAACTAGTCTTTCTATTTGTACTAAATCGGATGTAAACAAAGCATCTATTATAGGTACTCTAAACTCTTTTAGATTGTTTATATAATCTTTTGTGCCTAAAAACTTTTTAATATCGCTAAATAAATAACTACTAGCTTGATCTCTTAATTTTCTTTGTATATTTCTAGCAGAAGTACCAGCTTCATAAGCTTTTAATAAAGATTGTTTTGCAGCGTCTATAATTTTGTTATATAATTTACCACCCTCCTCTATACCTATTTGTTTTCTTAATTTAGATGTTTTTTGTATTTTTGCTTTAGCTTTTTCTGCTTTTTTTCTTTGTTGAGCAGCTGGTGACATGTCTTCTGTTTCAAAAGCTTCTTGTCTAGCGTCAACCCCAGTGTCTTCTATATCAAAAGTTGTTTCACCTTCTTTAGTTCTTTTAGCAGCGTCTATTCTTAATGTTTTACCTTCTTTTTTACTTTCTATAGCTAAATCTCTAGCAGCATCTAGTTTTGCAAATTGAGTATCAGACATTATACGCTCACCAATAGTTACAGATTCTTTACTACCTGTTTTTCTTTCTGCCTGTGGATTATAGCCCATTAATCTATCAGAAACCTTTTGTACTGTTTGTTTAGTTTTTTCTTTACTCATACCAAGGCTTTTGATGTAGTTGTTTACAGCTCCACCAGCTTCAGTTATAGAATCAAATAACTCATTAAACTCGTCACTTGTTCTAAACTCATCTTGAGTATACTCTTTTTTCTCTGTTTGTAATTTGTTTTTTAACTTTTGCTCTATTTTGTTTACAGCATCAACAGCTTTTGATCTATTGTTTTTTGAAAACTTAGCCTCTGCTTCTTTTATAGGCGTTGTTTTACCAGTTTCAGCAAATTTAACTATACTTTCGCTAAGTTTACCAGCTTTAACGCTTTTACTATATTCTTTCATAAAGTTATAAGCGTCTTGACCAGTTTCTATACTTAAATTTTCGTAGGGAGTGTTTTTATTAAGAAACTTAGCAATATTTTCTTTTATGTTATCGTAAAAACTTTTATTTGAATCATAAGTTATAGGATTTGTTTTATCTTCTATAACATCTGACAAAGCAGTAAACCATTCATCTGTGGTTTCTAAGTCTAAAACACCTTCGTAATCTTCTGTTAATCTTTTTTCAATGCTATTCAATACATTTTCGCCAAGATTTTCTTTAATTTGATTTTTAAAATCTTTGATTAATGTTTTTCTTTTATCAATAGTCATACCGGCCAAAGCGTTTCGTAAAACACTATGAAGTATTTCGTGAGAACCAACATCTAACTGTCTATATTTTACAGCAGCCTGTCTATTTATTAATATACTTGTTGTACCATCTGAGTTTGTAATATTAACCGCACCAGCTGCTTTAGTAGCACTTTCTGCTATTCTATTTGCTTCTATAGCTATTTCTTCGTTTGAAAGATTTGATATATCTACGCTTTTACCATCAAACTCATAGCTTGTTTGTTTCATTAGATGATCTACAAGTCCACTAGCAAAATCTTTAGTAGTTTTGTAACTTTGATAAGGGTTTAAACGTAATTGTTCACCAGCTTTACCTAAAAATTTTTCTGTTTGTTGTAAAACAATTTTTTCCCTAGCTTGAGCTACTTGTTCTTTTATTTTTGCCCTAGCTCTAACCTCTTTTGTTCTAGTATCTACATCAGCATATTTATCTATTATAGCTTGTATTTCTCCTTTAATTTTTTCTACTTTTAAATCAGCTCCAGGAACTGCATATGCACCTTTTTTTTCAGCATCTTTTTCTGCAGCTTCTAATTCTTTAGATTTTTCTATTAAAGTTTTTCTATCTTCAACATCTTTAACCTTTACATCAACTTGAGAGTCTCTTATAGCATTGTCTTGGCGAATGCCAAGTTTATTATTCATAACAGCATCATTTTGAACATTAATATTAGCCATAGCTAAAGTCATATCGTCCATTTCGTTAACCTGCTTTACAAACTCGGCTTCACTCATTTCTACGTCTTCTATAGAGTAAGTGCCTTTCTTTTTAACTAGATTTGGTAAAACAGTAACACCAGTCATAGCAACACCTTTTTCCGCAAAACCTTCTGTTAGTATTTCACCAGCATCATACTCTTGCCCACCTAGTGTTTGACCACCTATTTCACTGGCTAAACCACCACCTATAGCTGTTGTAGTTCCTTGTATAGCTCTAGTTGTTCTTGTAGTTAGTTTTTTTGGTGACATTAAAGAACCTTTAGCAATACCACCACTTAAAAGTCCTGTAGCGGTATCTGTAAAGCCAACAGTAATACCACGTCTTGTAGCTCTTTTTTTAAGTATTTCCGCTCTAGTTCCAGTTATATTTAAAAAAGTATTACCATTTGGATCTTCATATGTAACAACTTCTTCATTTTGTAATACTTTTTGTATATTTTCTGGAGTAAAATCTAAACCATCAGCCTCCAATTGCTCCGCTAAAAATTGTTGATAAGATAATCCAGCGTCCATTGTTCCAGATACAGTACCCATGAGTGTAGACACAAAACCTAAACCAGCGCCAACAGGGCCAGCTTTAGCTCCAGCTACACCACCAACAGGCGCTGCTATAAAAGCGTTTCTAGCAACGTCTTCTGACGTAAGTAAAGAGGTAGCCATACTTGATAAAGAAGATATAGAAACATCTCTTAAGTACATTGGGTTTTCAGCCGCCGCAACCATAAAAGCCATAGTACCACCATGTTTTTCCTTTACCTTGTCATATCTTTCTTGATATTTTTTAACATTATCAGTTTGTTCTTTGTTTTGTAAATTAGAATTTACATCAACTAAAGCTTGAGCTTCTTCAAAAGTAATATCTTTACCATGTTTCATCACGTCTAAACTTGGTTGAGTTTGTTCTCCTTGCGCCACGCCAATATCACCTGATCTAAATACATTTGAAAGACCTTCTGCTACAAAATTTGAAAGTACATTGTCATAACCCAAATAAGGAGCTAAATGTTGTTGCATTGCAAAATACTCTCCTTTTTGCCTATCTGTTTCTTTTACATTTTCAGGCGTCCAATCATCAGTGATTAATTTAAACCAATCAAGTATTGGTCTATTATAAGCCTTACTATTTTCTTTAAAATCATAAGGTTCTACTTCTTGCAGGTTCGGCGGTTGCACCAAAGAACCAATTTCCAATTGTGATTCCATACCTCCTTGGCTCATCGTCGAATCTACCGTCGAGCCTTGTGTCTTTCCCAAGTTTTGAGATTGATATCTTTCTATTACTAGTTTGATATTTTCTTCAGACTCACCAGCCTCAATCATACGCTGTACTATAGCTTTTAATTCATCCATATTAACTTCCGTATTTACTTAATAATTCGTCTGCTTGATCACCAACACTTTTAACGCCCTCAACTCCACCTATCATTTTCATTAATTCAGCTATAAACTTATCAGCTTCACCCATTGTTTTTAAATTGTACTCAACTCCATCAAGTTCTATTTTATCTTGACCTGGTCGCACTGGTATTCTAAATTTTTTCTTAACTTCTTTACCTTTTTCACCAAAACCATTAAGTATTTTTGTTATGTTTTCATAAGCAATGTCTTCATCACCCTCTCTACCAAACATAGATTTAATAATGCCTATTTGATTAGATGATAAATCAGTTGCTGTTTCTTGAGTACTGCTTCCGCCTTCAACTCCTTTAAATCTTTGGAATCTAGCGTCTGAAATTAAGTCAAATACATCTTCCTTATCTCCAGTTAACATTTGTTGATGTAATTTTATCATTTCATCTCCAGACATAGTTTTCCCATTAACATTATTAGTCCATGATTGTGTTTTCTTATCTACATTCCAAACGCTACCATCTGGAGATGGGACAGAACCTTGCATAAATCTTGATACAACATTGTTTAATTGACTACCCATAATACCACCTTTAAAAGTTTGATTTGGTGGGAAGAACATCTGTCGCATTTGACTATTGTTGCCCCATGGATTAATTTCTTTTCTTTGAGTCGTGCCGTAAGTAAAAACATCAGAACCTTTTTGCGCGGCCCATTCTTTAAAAACATCTCTAGTTGCATCTTCGTTATAAAATCTACTTTTTCTATTTGTCAATGCCTGAATAATTTTAGCATAATTACCTGGTGTTGCAAAGTCTTCAGCATCAAAAGCATCTGGGTCACTACCTTTACTAATATCAATAGCTGGATTACCATTTTTATCAACAGGTACTTTGCGACCTAAAGAGCCATATAAATTTGCAGAAGTAAAACTTTGACTTGTTAAATCATCAACAAAGCTACTTGTAAAATTAAAAAAACCATCTTCATGCATAGCGTAGTGTAGCTGATTTTCTGTACCTACAACATTATCAAGTTCATTTTTATATTTACCCTGCACTGTCTCCCAGCTCACGCCCTTAGCGCCACTAGCACCTTGTGCTCTAAGGCTTTCAAAACTTTGATTCATTGCTTGTAAAACAGCAGGATCTTTTGCTATTATTAAACTGCCTAGCTCATCAGCTCTAACAGTCAACTGCTTATTATCTTGCGACATTGGTTGACTCATGTCTTGTAATATAGGATCATTGTTTTTATTAAATAGTTTAAGTATTATATTGCCATTAGCATCGTGCCCTTTAACTATTTTATCTCCAAATTCAGATTCACCAGCTATAGCAGCTAGAAAACGAGAATCACCATAGTTAGAAGCTATTGCGTTTTTACTATAACCTTCATTAGCAAATATTTGCTCTAAATTACCATAACCCGCTCTTAATTGGTCTATTTGAGTATATATTCTTTGCTTTTTTTGGTTTAGCTCCATTCTTTCGGCTATACTTTCTGGACTAAAAGGATTTTCTTTAAAAGTCTCTCTATAAGCTTTGCTTATATCTTTCAACCCCATAACCTCTGTAACCTCTGCTCTAGATCTCCAGTTTCCAGTAGGATCACTTGGATCATATTCAACCTCAGGAAGTTGATCGTTAAATTTATCGTTATTTATAGTTTTAGTAAACTCACTACCATCCATTAAAAAAGCATTGCCAAATTCATCTTTAACGGTGGAGCCAAAAGCCCTTCTTTCTGTTCTTTTTTTAAGACCTGCAGCTGCCATACCTAAAAGTTTACCACCCATTCTCATCACATTACTCCAGCTATTATTAATTTGAGCCATAGTATATTGATAACTTCTAAGTTGATTCTCAAGTATTTTGCTTACATCTTTAGGTGCGTTAGCCATCGAGGCTTTATAAGCCGCGTTTACTAAAGTTGCATCTGCTCCGTATTTTGCCATATTATAATAATTTATTTTTTAACTCTGCTATTTCTAACGCCATTTCTCCAACCATACTATTTACTGGTATAGTGTTTATTCTATAACCCATGTCTTCTGTTACTAAATCATAACTAAACTTAACACCACCATAAATCCTTTTGCTTATAACGTTTTCAGTTATGTCTTTTGCTCTTACATTGTTTATTCTGTGCATATCACAAACATTTACCTTGTGAGTTTTATTACCTTTACCTTTAAATTCTACTTCATAAAATACTTCTCTAGTAGGATCTTCTAAGTATTCGTGTTTTTGTAATACTTTTACTGGGCTACCGCTATAACCTATTACGGTATCTCCAGGTTTTATGTTTTCAATTGGAATTTTACCACTAACACAATCAATGTTAGTTCCTTTAGGCATACACTTTGACAGGTATTTCACGCCTAAAGTTGCTATTGTGTTAAAGAAGTTGCTTCTATTTGAAGCACGATTTGCAGAATTCTGCATATCAATACCAGCTTCTAAACCAGCGTAAGAAAGTAAATTTTGTTGTTGCATTTGAAAAGCTTCTCTAGCACCAGCTAATTCCGCGTAATCCATACCTAGTTGAGTTGATAACTGACCAAACTCCATACCTTGAACGTCCATAGCGCCTTGCGCGGCAGCTAAATCAGCGGCCCAAGCACCTTGTGCTATTAAATTATTTTGCGCTATTGCGTTTTGTTCAGCCTGTAAAGCGCCTTGAAAATCCATCTGTTGGTTTTGCATTGCTGACTGTGCCTCAATACCCTGAAGTTGTGAAGCAGCTGCAATTTGTTGGCTTTGTAGTGTTTGGGCACCACCTAATATCATAGCTTGTTGTTGCGCTGCTCCTTGCATCCTCATTTGCTGTGCTTGCATTTCCCCTTGTCGAGAAGCCATTTGGTTTGCCATAGCCGCTTGGGCTTGTTGTCCTTGTAGTTGTGCTGCCCCGGCCCTTTCAGCTTGTTGCATAGCCATACCTGCTTGAGCCTCTTGAGTTGCTAATCTAGATGCTTCACCTCTTCGTGCCATATCTATCCTGGAGCCCTCTTGAGCTGCAAGCATTTGGTTTTGTCTTTCTTGTTGACCAATACCAGCTGCTTGTTGTTGAGCCGCTAACTGTCCTTGACTAGCCATCGCTTGCGCTAAACCTGCAATACCACTACTACCAGCGGCACCTCTTAATCCTTGCATTATATTAGCTCTTTGTTGTTGACCTTGTTGAGCAGCAAAATCTGCAGCACGCATGTCTACCGTCATGTCTTCATAACGATTTTCCATACCTTCAAATTGATTTTCTAAGCCTGTAAACTGGTTTTCCATACCAGCAAACTGATTTTCAAGACCTTCAAAAGCGTTTTCCATACCAGCAAAAGTATTTCTAGCGCCTGCAAACACGTTTTTTGCGCCGGCATAAACATTTGTCATTCCCTCTGTAACATTTGTCATACCAGCCGCCACGTTTTCATATCCAGCTCCTAAATTATCAAATTCAGTTTGTATATCAGCATATGGGTTTTGTAAATTACCCATAAAGTTTTCAAATTGAAAAGCGTCAAAATCAGCTCTAGTTCCAGCGGCTTGCATTTCAGCTAATTGTACATCTCTACCAGACTGAGCTAAACCTCCCATTGTGGCCATCAAACCTAAACTACCAATAGGGGAGTCTTCATCAAGCATGTCAGGATTAAAATATGGCTGAGGTGTGTATGTAGTACCATCTCGATCTGGTCTGCCAGTAACATTGCCATGTGGATGATCATGTTGACCCGCTGGAGTTCCTTCGTAATGCTTTAAAGGTGATATTTTTGTTTGTTTTTTACTCATATCTTATTTCTTGAATTAAGCGTAATTATATAGTTACACTTTTTGTGTTTTATTTACTACTAGGAGTTATTTCTGAGCTAATAGCAAATAACTCTATATAGTTGTTAGAATAATTTTCAAAAGTAACATTAGCATAATACCCTTTTAAACTAGAATCGTTTACACCTGTGTGTTTTGAAAATAATATAAACATACCGGGCATAATCACAGGGTATGCGCTCGGATCTTTATCTATTATTATATAACTTGGTTTTACATCTATTATGGTTCCAGCAGAAATTGGATCTGTAGTAACACCACTGTTTACGTTAGAAACATATACAGTATCACCAACTTGTACTGAAGAATTAATTTTATTATTAAAATTTATTTTTTCTGCCATGTTTTTTGTTTATAATCCATTGGTTCCTAATTGTATTAATAGTTCTAAATCTAAATATATAGTTGCGTTAGTTGCTGGATATTTACTTATATTTATGGTACCTATAGTATCAATAATTTTATGGGAGCCATTAAATTTTAGTAATGTTCCTTTTTTTAAAACTTGTGTTAACGTAACTACCATAGCGCCATCACCATCACTTCCATCTGGATCTGGAGTAACAGAAGTTACTGTATTTGTGGAAGAATTATTAACACCTTCACCAATGTAGGTAACACCAGCCCCACCCGCAATACCACCAGTAGCACCTAGTCTAACCGTTGTTGATGTCGTGCCGTCTCCATCTGAATCGTCTCTAAGAGTTGACTCTATAGTTTTTCCTTTAAAAGCAATATCTCCAAAACTTAAACCAAGACCAATTGCAGAATCTATCATTGACGATCCATATGCTCTAAAAGTCATTGTTTGCCCTTCATCAAAACCAACCTCACTATTAAAAGTAATAGTTTTTGCCGCTGTATCAATTCCTGTTATTCTAATATTACCAGCAGTACTTCCATCATTAAGCTCTGGCGCTGTAGTGCCTTTGTAATATATTAAATCCATACCAACAGCTATACCTGTTAAATCAGCAACTTCAACAACACCTGTGTCTTCTCCGTTTCCCTGTGGATTGTCAAGAACATTTTCTGTTGCTTCAAAATACCAAAAAGTATCATTAATAGTTGGTATTGGAGCTGGTATTATGAAACCGTGACTTTTAGCATCTGTATCAGAATTTGTTATATCCCAATCAAAACTAACAACCCCTGTTGAGTTTACAGCCCCTGTAGATGTTGAAGTTGGTAAGGTAGCATAATTACCAGCATTTGCCGCCGTTGTTCCAGGGGTAAAAGTTATAGTAGCATTTGAAGCTGCTTTAGATATATTTCTAGTTATAACGCTTGATGTTGAACGGGCTATTTCCGTACCATTTATAGCGATAAGTTTTATAACAAAATCACCACCACCAGATGGAAAAATAATACTACCATTAAAGTTTACACTTGTAAGTACAACTCTTAAATTATTGTTTAAATCATTATGTCCTGATTCAAAAGAACCACTGTTAAAGTCGTAATATAAAGTGTGCGTAGATGAACTACTAGGATTTTGTAAAACAATCATTTCAAACTCCGCTCCAACTTGCCCGTTGATAGTAAACTTTCTAATAGTTTGCCCAGTAGGCATGTCGCTAATATTTATATCAAAGTTGTTTATTCTCATATTAATTTATTTTTATAATCCTTAATAAACACTACCACTACCACTACCACTACCACTGCCACTGCCAGGAGCTGGGGCAGAAGGAGCAGAAGGAGCAGAAGGTGCAACCGGTGTAGCAAGTACAAAAGATGAGCTTTGTGTACTTGAAACAATACCAATACCTTGCACGCTAAATTTACTTGTATCTAACACTTGGCTAGTGTTTAATCCTTTTATATAATTAAACCATTTGCCTTCTTTTTTAATAAACTCAACTACGCTTCCACTGTCTAAATCTGTTTTTATTTCAGAGCAATTCCAACCTAAAATATCATCACCATTAGACCAAGCCATTGCGTTATTTAACGTTATTTCAGATTGAGTTGGCTTAGCTACATAAGCTTGACTACCTTCATAATTTATAGTATTAAAAATTTTTACAGTTGAAGAACCCTGGTTTATAACATTTTTTATACTAGAATAGCTTGAGTTTCCATAAAAAACATTATAATTATCAGCTTCTTCTGCTTTTGTTTTTATATAAAAACCATTATCATTAAAACTTCCAGTCGCTCCATTTAATTTCGGTATATAATGTTGCCACAATTTACCGTTTTTAAATGTAAAGTATTTTTTAGATAAACTAACTCCATTTTCAGGTACAAAGCTTTTAAAGCTACTCCAACCATTTACAGACTCATTAAACGTAACCGTTTTATCAGCTATAGTTTCATCTTCATAAACTTTAAACATTGATATATTATCTATATATCCATTTATATCATCACCGTTATCAAAAGCTTGTATAACAAATGTGTTTTTTAAATCAGAGTTATAACCAGAATAATCATTACCGTTTATTATACCTTGATCTGGCGACCATAAATCGTCTCCAATACTAACAATTTGCTCAAAATTTGTTGGCGTAGAACTATCTATACCTGTTATTTTAAAACCATACCCGCTTGCGTTATAGTAATAAATATTAATTTCACCTGTTGTTATACCATGATTAAAACTTATTTTATATCTATCAAATTGATTTGTACTTTCATTAATTTGTTGGGTAATACTTATAAATTGAGTGCCATCATCTTGAATAGGACAATCATCAAACACGAAGTAATTATTAATGCTGTCTAAATAAATATACGGATCTACTTGATTAACGTCAA
>CEQR01000848.1_pt1 | contig 10646 bp, 7 predicted proteins | sample 530901 | NCBI WGS metagenome assembly CEQR01 (sample SAMEA2621085, study PRJEB7988) | marine metagenome | isolation source: saline water (ENVO:00002010), including | reverse complement strand
GACTTCGATCCCGACAACGGATACGAGGTACGAGCAGACTGTTACAATCTTACGATAGAGGAATTAAACAATGTATAAGGCACTGGTCATAGTGTGTTCTTTTTATTTACCGGACGGACCTTGTATGAATTTTGAAGATGAGTGGGGACCATACCGGACGGAGGAACTTTGTGAAGAGCGGGTCATGGAGATGTCAGAAATGATATTGCGAATGCCCAAGCCTCTTCCACCACCTCATGCGTATTCATACAAGTGTGAAGTAGTGGGAGAACAGTTATGAAGGCTAACTTGTTTTCGTTCAATGTATACTTACGACAGGATGGCAAGGTAGAGCTTGCAAAGGATATGATCCGGCCAGAAGAGTTTCAAAGAGAAATGGACGCCGGGGTGCCCGATTATGATGGGGCACACTCCATAGCGTCCATGTTACGTTACTTTAGTTCAGTAACAGATGAGATGATGGATAAGTCAGGCGGGTATATCTAACCGCGCTTCTTGAGGTCTTTCGCACCTACGCCGTCTGCGGCAAACTCTGGGACCATCCTACCGTCTACGTTTACCATCTTCAGACTGCCGCCCTCCTTCATGCCCATCATCGGCATTTTCGGCATCTTCGGCTTCTGCATCATCTGATTTTGCATCTGATTCTGCTGACCCTGTGTTGTGGTCATCATGCCCCCCGCTTGAGCCTTCTTGCGGGGCTTTTTCTTTTTGGCTGCCATGCCGCCGTACATCATCGGCTTACGCTTTGACATGCCACCATACATCATGGCCTTGCGTTGGCCGTTGTTGTACATCTTCATGGGTTTCTCCTTTATGGCAGTATGTTTAAAGATGGTAGTGTTAAATCGATGTCTGTTGCTTCGTATCCCATACGAAACTTGTCTGCGGGTGTTGCGTGTACAGTGAACTTTCTTCCTGCCACGTCTACCACGTCTTTGCTTTCTGCGCCGTGCATTTGCGACTGTTGTGCATACGTTTGTACTAGAAGTTCTTGGAAACGAGCGTCCCGTTTTGGACTTAGCGGCTTGCCAGTGCGTACCATCTCAAGAAACAAACTTCCCAGTTCTGGGTTTGTTAAAGCGGCTGTTAAGAATTCGTAGTTTCGGAATCTAAGAGACTGGATGACTGCTTCAGTGCCGACATATTGGGGACGAACAACTCCTCTGTTGATCGCATAGAGACGGCTAATGTAGCTCTCAATAGACAGAGAACGAGGCGCACCCTTGATAAGAATACCGCTATTGCCGATAGGGTTATTGTTGATTTCGGACATGAACCCTGCCATAGCTTCCCAAACTTTAAATCTTTTGTCGCCAATAATCATGCGGACAACTTCTCGCTGTTCATCAGTTTGGCCAAGCATAAGATTAAACATGGTGGGGTCTTCGCGAAGTTCGGGAGTTTCAGCAAACTTCTTTACTTCGCCGCCCTCCACTGTTGATACCAGCTTTCTTCCCGTGGGCGAAAACACTTTAGAGCGTGTGTTGAGAAGATAGATGCTCGCAATCAACTCATCTACTTCGTCTTCTGTATATTTTAAGCTCCCGTCTGCGTTTCTAAGCACAGATAAAGCTTCTTTGAATTTAAAGTAGCCGTTTTTGCCGCTACCTACGAGCATGATTCCTGCCTGTTCCATAGTCGCTCTTGTACCGTTCAATTCGTTAAGAACACCTAAAGCATCATTCAGATCGTTTCTACGTTGCTTTGCAGGTCCGGAGGCATTACTTAGAGCCATGCCAATTTTCTTTTTAGTATTAGCTTCTACTGACGCAACCAGTTCCTCGGATATGTTGCCTCGCCAATCTCCCAGCACGTCATCGATAACTTCTCCAACTGGCAGTAGGGGAACTTCAGTTCCGTTAGCGTCAATCATCTTTAGATTCTGTTCTATATCAGCGGCCATCAAACGAAGTTTGTTTGCATCCAGTTCGCCAGCAGAGGCCATCTTGGCTATATTCTCCCCGAGAAATGCACGTAAGTAAGCCTGTGCAGTTACGGTGTTACCTGAACCCTCTACGAGACGATAGCCCCTATCACCTGCAGGCTTTCCTAACGTCCTATTGAGAGACGCCATAAATCGACCACTCTGCGTCGGATCAGTAAGCATGTCCATTGTGATCCACTCGCTAACGAGACTGTCGTACTTCATCCCTGTAGGGTTGTCCGCTGTCACTCCCAAGGGATTTCTTTTGCGCGTGCCCCACGACATCAGATTCGGGATGATTGCGTCCTCGTTCATATCGTGCCAGTTGGACTTGAATTCGAAGTAGTCCCTCTTAGCCGCTCCCATGTAATCACTGAAAGCAACTAGCTTGCCACTGTCAGGATCGCGTATCTGCAACTGACCGGCATCTACACCGTCAATCTCAAACTGTCCAAACTTTCCTTCTGTAAGATTAGCCATGTTGACAAGGGTCCGGGTTACCTGTCCGTTATCTCTGTGACGATACTTCAGATTAGTAATAGCGAGGTCAACTTTCCGCACCTGATTCGGTGTCATCTCAAATAGAGGCAGGTACACTCCTTCTTCTGCGGCTGTCTCGACGAGATACTTCGCAACAATAGCTTGTGTGTTTCGTCCACTGCCAAAAGAGTAGTTGGCCGCTTCTGCAGATGCTTTGAGGTCTTTTAACAGAGTTGCCTTGTCTATACCTTTTTCAGCAGCCATAGTTTCAAAGAAAGGATTGGTCAACTCCTCTATCGTCTTGTCTAAAGTTGCTAGTTCACCCGCGCTTAGATCGTCTTTGTTAATTCTCGAAAGTCTTCCAACTCCCGGAACTTCTAAGGCGAAGGCTTCGTCAAAAACATCTTTCATGTCAACGACAGGAGTGCCGCTAACTTTACTACCCAAGACAGCATATTCGACGTTATTGCTGTCCATATGAGAGAATCGTCTGCTTGCAAAAGTTCTAGATGCAGAATATTCAAACTCTAGGTGCATGGACATCATGCCCCCCGGTGTGGCGTCAACCTCGATGTCGATGCTACCCTCTGTGTTAATCTGTCTCTTAGCGGCTTTTGCGTTTCCGACACGTGCAAGCATTCCATTAGAGGCGGCTTGCAAGCCTTGATTTACAACATCCCTTCCCTCCTGTAGAACAGATAGAAAATCATCTTCGGGAAGTGCGTTGTTGTCAATCAGAAGTTGATTGTGAAGACTTTCTGATGCCTGATCAAAAGTCATAAACTCCTCTGATCCCGGAACGCCTACGGGAGAACCCTCCTGTGTGATGGTAGCCTTGCTTCCAATCGCAGGATTCAGGTAGTGACCAATACCTTCTTTATTGTATGTGGTTATAGTTGCTGATAGTCTGTCCCGTGTCTCGGCTGTTTCCTTGCGGAAGTAATCAATCATGTCAAAAAATTCTTTTTCGACTTCGTTCGATACCTCGAAATCAGCAAGCACACGATTTAGTTGGGCGTTAAGCTGTTGATTAAGACTAGCCAGCTTCTGAATATTTTGGGTTTGTTCGCTGCTGATGATGCCCTTCGTGTCCACGCGCTGTTTAATAACGTCTTCAAAGTGACGCAGCGTTACAATGTTAGTAATTACGGGCAGTGTGGTTTGCAAAACTTCAACAGGAACACCCGCAGCTACTAGACGATCCTGATACTCTGCGATTCTTTGCCCCTGAAGGTTAACGATCTCCTGAAGTTCAGGAGAGGAACGCTGCATTTCCCGCACAAAGAACCGTAGCTGCGCCGCTTCTCTAGAGCTTGTAATAGGGTTAAACTTGTTCATCTGCCCTAAAACAAAGTCCAGAGCGGCGGGTACCTTGCCCTTTGTTACGGACACAGCGATGCCAGCACCAAGACCTATGATCGTGCCAAAGTCGCGGTCCATCTCGTTTTCATCGAAGAAGTGACCTACGGTGGCACCTCCCACGATGATGTAATTATCTTGTATCTTCATGTCCGTGACATATTTTGGAATGCTGCTCTGCCTTTCAACTTTGCGAAGTTCGTATTCCGCCGCATTGATTCTTTGATTGACGGTTTCAAGTTCCTTTTTAAGTTTAAAAGGCTGTTCTACTTTAGGATCAGCGATTCTTTCACGCAAATGATCTTGTTGAGCTATCAAGGCAGCTAAACGACTTGTTGCCCCCCTTACGGCTACGCGTTCGGCGGGTTCCATGAGAGTTTCCTGCAGTTGAAAAGCCGTGACTAAACGACTTTCATAGCCAGCGATACGGCGTTTATCACTAGAAAGAGGTACAAATCTTAGAAAGCTATTTCCTGCCTGTTGTTCTGCAAATCCCTTGACAGCATCGTCCACGGTAATTTCGGGATTTTCTCTGCGCTGCTGTCGAAAAAATACGAAGAATCTTTCTAAGTCTTTTTCTGCAGTCATTCCCCTTTTGGCAAGTGCTGTTCTAGAGGGGGCTGCAACTTCCAGACCAAACTGCGTAAGAAACGGGATAAATCCTGTTTGAGTTCGGGCTAATTCTTCTGCCGTTGCAAGGTTCATCGTTACACCCTGCTTCTTAAAATAGTCTTGCACGTCGTATGCTAAAGGTTTCCACCACGAATCTGCTACGGCTTGACGAGTTTGATAGTCGGCAATGGTGCCGTCCATCTTTTTGTCAATTAACATGCCTACAAAACCTGCTGTTTCACCTGTGGCGTACAGAGCGGTTTCGATTACAGATCGACCTAATACGTCCATCGCTCCTGTGACAAGACGAGTCATTTCGTCGTTACTTGGATTTTCAAGCTGATCGAAGATAATAAGCGCACGACCTCTATCGTCAATACCTGCAGCGGTCAACATTTCATTCAGATACTGTGCGTGTATGGTCCTTCCCAAATCGGGATCGGGAGTAATTAATGTGCTGAACGCTCTGTTGGCAAAGACAAGACGTTCATATTCCTTTAACGTCATACCTTCGGTGTAAATTTGAAATTTATCTCCGCCAAGAAGATCGCTTCCACCAATTTTTTCGGGAACTTTTGTTTGTTGTATTACAATTTTTTCCCATGGAACAGCCTGTACGATTCGTTCTCCAGTTTCCTTGTCGTATTTTACAAATTTAGTTGCGCCAAACTTGTCAGCAGTGGATAAGCGCCTTGCATAATCGTAGCCCTCCAGAGATATAGTCTCTCCCTCGGCGTTCTCGTACTCGTCAAGTGTCATAAATGTATTGACACGATAATCTTCATCATCGAGCGGAATCACAGACGAAATAGAAATGCCGGGTTTTGTCTTTTGCCACGGAATTTCCAGTAGACGATTGGTAGCCATACCCATGCCACCGGGTATCTTACCAACCACAGGCAACTCTAGAGGAGCCGTAGTGACTTCCTCGGTCTTCTCCAGCGCCACATCGGTAGGAGTCGAAAGCAATTTCTCCTGTTCCGGTGTCATGCCCATCGGGGCCATGAACGCAGAGTCTCTTGTCGTGGGAGGACCAAACCCTGTGTTAGATGGAGTCGGAACTTCGTCGATTTTAGTTGTTAGTGATTTAGTGTCACGAACGTATGCCATCAGGTTTGCGATCCTTGTTTTTTCTGCTGATTCTGTAGCTGTGCGTCATACGCTCGTTTCTGGCTCTCGAAGAATTTAGGCTGGGCTAGTTTAGCTTCATCAAGAGTGCTGTAATTACCGCCTGTCAGGTTTTGCTTGTTGATTCGATCAAGCAGACCCGCGTTATAATCATCTTCTTTCATGCCGAAGAATGGATCAGCAGGGGGCTTCTTTTTGCCAGAGCCTGCTTGCGGTCCAAATTCGTCTACAACGTAGTCGGTCGTGTAGTACGGATTCGTATCAAACCCTGCAGCGAATAACAGATTCTCAGCGGTAAGATACGCCGCCTGTGACTTGGCATCTGCCATGAGCATACCCGAACGATGTTCAAAACGGGTCAGCATGGCCTTGACGCCTTGGAGTGCTGCAACCTGTGCTTGAGGTGCGTCCGTGAACCTCTGACGAAGGCCACGGAAGATAAGCGCAACGTCTTGGTCAGAAATCGTACGGCCACCAGTGCCACCCTGAATTGCTGCGGCAACCTCATATGCAAGCACCAGTGTAAAGAACTCTCGTTGTGCGTACTTAGCGTTGGTTGCCCCTCGCTTTGCAATGTCCTGAAGGTCCTTTTCCATCGCATTCAGCGCATCTTGACTTTCTTCTAAGTTGCCTGATCTTTTTAGGTTTATACGAGCCTGTGTGATATACTTTCGGCCTTGCTCTAGAACTGCGTCTGAATCCGTAAAATCTATTCCTACTAGATCAGCAGCCTTACCTGCCCAGTATTGTACTCCTTCGAATCCAAGATACAGGTTTGCAACTGCTGTGCTGTCGAGCAACTCACCATCAGGTCCATAGTACGTGCTAAGAGCAGCGTTAACCACGCTGATGCCTCGACGAGAGGCTGCATTTACTGCAGCTTGATCACGGCGAAAATCTAGAGCTTTTGCTTGACTTTGACCGAACCCAAACTTGTTGTTCATGGCAATCTTTGCACCCTTTCCTGATACGAGGAGAGGAGCAATGATCTGGGTAGCTAATTGCATATCACCGTCAGTTGCCAGTGCGATAATTTCTGCAACCTCTTGGCCGCTTTGATCAAGCTGATCGACCTTACTTTTAGTAGGGTCAGCTATCGAAAAAATCAGGTGGTCAAGAAGATTGGTGTTGGTTCCGGGGATAACTCGTGTGCGAAGTTTTTCGAACGCATCAAGGATAGGCTGATCATCTAGCGGTATTTTGTTGCCGCGTTCATCGCGCTCAAATGTGTCAAGCACACTTTTTTCGTACATGACGTACTGTCCTACGATTGCCGTAGCTGCGTCTTCAGGCGAGATAGGTTGACCTGTCACATCCACAGGATTAACTTGACGTGATGCAATGAGAGGTATAAGCGAATCATTTACAAGCGTGTTAAACCTACTCGGCCACGTTACAGTGATAGGAATCTCTACCTCTTCTGGAACTTCTGGATTACCGGCAGCTTCCTCTGCAGGCGGATTTCCAGTAACAATGATAGTCTTTGCGCTAGTGGTTTCGGTATTGGCCTGTTGATCAAGTTCAATTCTTTTATTTTCACGTCGATCATTGTCTAGTGCTTCTGCTTTAGCAAGCAATCCCGGAATGATCTGAATTACGTCGCCGTAGTTTCTTTCTAGCATGTGTTTGAAGGACATCGACATGTCGTATCTTCTAAGCATTTGCCCGTTGGGTCCAACTTCAAAGGAGTCATATTCAGCAAGAAGGTCTCGATATATGCCATTCACTGCTGACACGGCACCTACGTTACCGGAGTCGTAGGCCGCTTTAAACTTTGCAATACTTCCGGATTCTTTTGCTTCTGCAGCCGCCAGTTGATTAGCAAAGGATGTTACTCGTTCTTGATTCGATGCCTTGTTGTCCGTGACGATAATTATGTCGTCTGAAACTTTGTACATGTAGGTCGATCCAGAAGCCTTTAATGCTTCTTCCATGCTCGTCTTGGCATCGCGAGTTCCTGATGGACTGCCTCGACTTGTCGGATTGAACTTACCGTCATCGCCGTATTTACCGTATTCATAGAAGTCAATTTCTGCGTCTTTGATAACCCGTTCATCACCTATCTCGGAAGACATAACTTTACTGCCATCGAGTAGATGGTAGCGAATGTCTGTTTTCGCTTCCGTCGATGGAGCCGTGCCAAAATCGTATTCTTTAAAATTTGTAATTTTCGTGCCGTTTTTGTCAGTTGTCTCAATCCAGCTATTGCCGAGCAGTCTGTCATCTGTAAGGCTGATACCGGCCTGATTGAGAGCGCCGATCACAGTTTCAGGCGCACCCGTATACACTTTGTTAGGAAGAAGGGGGTGCAACGCCTCAACCATTCTCTTAGACGAAGATGTTATGTCTGTATTGCCCCTACGAGCATCCACTATATGTTGGGGGTCATAGTGAACAATGCCGTGTATATCTGTTTGCCCCAGTTTAACGAGACCAGCCGTCAACTGATCTTCAAGACTCCATTCACTAAGAGGTCCAGTCTTGCCGTTTTTGTCCTCGTAGTAATCTGTGCGGCCCTTGAATTCCATAGACAGATTTTTCATGGGGCCATACTTCATAGGCACTGCCCCCATCATTTGTGCGCGACCAAGACCTACGCTGTCGCCATCTTCGACTGTCATAAATCCGCCATTGTTGGGCAACTGAAACAACGTGCCCCGCATGTTCTCAGCTTCTTTTGCAGCCGCATCTGCTTCAGCTTTTGCAGTCGCAGCAGCGCGTTGTCTGTCGCCCTTCTTTTTCGCAGAGTAAGCGTATGCAGCTATCAGTGCTAGTGGTGCTGGCATTTTACATCTCCCCTGTCATCTGCATGAACGACGGTTCAGGCTGTTGTTGCTGCGGAGTTCTTGGCGAATCAGACGGCATACGTTTACTTCTGTTCATCTCTTCTATCATATCTGCGTGTAACTGCGGATTACGCTGTTTCATAATGTTGAAAAACGCTTCGTCAGAAATCTGATCTGCCGATTGTTCCGGATCATTAACGAATAGCTGCGGTTCAAATCCTGCATCATCAGCAAGACCCATCAGGTATATAGCCATTGCAGGCTTGATTAGCTCGGCAACATCTGGAGAAAATTTGCCGTTCATAAACCCCTTGAAAGAAATCTGATTTACAAGTTCTTCCACAGTGACTCCCGCCAACATCATCTTGGCAAGGTCGTCTTTTCCGCCGCCGTTTTCAAATTTTTCTATGATGTTGTCGATAACGTCGTCTGGATTTGAAAACTCTGGAGGACGTTCCCACGGCCATTTTCCGGGAACTCCTGTGAGAGAATGACCGGGAGGAGCAGAAAGGGGTGTAATCTTGTCCATCATGATTTTGCTGTCTTTCTTCTTACCCGTGACTTAACTGTCGCGGAGCCTAGCGGAATGTTGGGCTTGGCAGCAAGGGTAGTTACTCTAGGTAAGGGGATGGTTTGGACACGAGCCAAAGTGTTACGGACATTACTGCGCTGAAGATAATTAGGAACTGTATTTCCTGATCCTAGAGGAATCTGCGCTGCCTGACCTGCGGCTTGCATACGCACTGCAGCCATCGTGCGCGGGGCAGCAACATCAACAGAAGGCAAGTCGGCAAAGCCGACAGATTTGCTAGGAGTCAGTGCCCCTGCTACCGCCGAGCCAATCTCCTGTGCAAAACTAGGCGCACCACTCGACTTCGCCGCGAATCCACCGAAGAAGTCGCCGAGTAAAGTGTCTTCACCACCAAAATATTCGGATACTGCTGGAGCGGCCATTTCTATGCCTCTACCAATCATGGGACCAGCGGCTGCGGCAAGTATTGTTGAGAGCATATTAGTTTACCTAGTCAAGAAAGATGTTGTCGATTGTCTTTACAATTAAAAAATCTTCAAACTTATCGTCGTACATAGATTCGCTTGCAGAAATAGACGCGGCTTGCATGGCTGCGTTGTGGGCACGAGCAAGGTTATTTTCAGAAATCTGCATACTCCATGCGGCCTGATCCCGGTAAGCTTGCCACAGATTTGCAAGAGCCTGCTGATTTATACCGAGCAAGTTCTGTGCGTTCACCTGATTGACGGCGTTTTGTGACGCAGTGTTTGCAGTGTTAATATCCCTGCGCCACTGTGCGTTACTCTGGGCGATTTGTGCAGACATACTAGCGTTAAATTGTTCACGAGACGCCTGCATTTGCGTGTTAAATTGTGCTAACGCATTCTGTTGGGATACGTTATATTGTTCAATAGCTGCCTTACGGTTAATGGTCGCAGATTCTATCTGCACGCCTAAATCCGTAAAAAACGTGTCTACCTCAATCTGACTCTTAGCGTTCAACTGACGAACAGCGTTTTCTTGTGCCTTATCTGTCAGCATTGCTTGTAGCTGACCTTGGTAACTTATTGTAGCACTTTGTTGTTCGTTAGTCAAATTTTGCAAATCGAGGCTAAGAAATGACTTTGCGTTGTTAGCGTTAGCCTGCTGTCGTGCATTTAAATTTGCCATGTCCATTTGTGCAGATGTCGCCGCATTCTGCAGTGTGGCCTGTTGCTGATTGGACAGGTTTTGCAACTGGATGTTTGCGTATTTTTGGGCGTCTTGAGCCGCTACCTGAATGCCCGACTCCATCATAGCCTGCATCACTGCGGCTGCTGCCATAGACGACGCACCCAGACCTCGTTGTTGCATGACAGCGGTAACCTGCCTCACGGCTGGTGCTGCCCATGCGGGAGTGGGGCCTCCCTCTTCTATACCTTTAAATAATTCTGCAAGTTGATAACTAGTGGTAGCGCGAGGATCAAGCTCTTGTGTTGCAGCTTGTGCGAGACTCTCATTAGAAAGCTCCCCTTGAGCCGCTTCCATAATTGTCTTTTCAGAAAGTTGTCCTCTAGCGGAAGTTGCAGGAGTTACCTGTCCGACTTGTGCGGCTTGAATAGTAGGGGCCTCGAACTTTTCTGGTGCGTCCTGTGCAAATTGTTCAGCTTGAATATCAGGACGAGCTTGTGCAGTGGGAATCGCTCCCATCTGTCCCGCAGTAACTGCAACTTCTTCGCCCGGCTTTACCTCTACTTTTTCAGGCTCTATCTTTACGCCAGCAGGGAGTGTTTCAGATTTAACTCTTTCAGCTTGCTCTTGGATCAGACCCTTTTCGAGTTCTTCGCCCGTTTTACCTGCAATC
>CEQR01006078.1_pt1 | contig 10653 bp, 5 predicted proteins | sample 530901 | NCBI WGS metagenome assembly CEQR01 (sample SAMEA2621085, study PRJEB7988) | marine metagenome | isolation source: saline water (ENVO:00002010), including | reverse complement strand
GCTAGTTACATGGATTTTTCATGTATGCTTGCTTCTCCTAGCGACAGCCTTAACAATATAGCCGGAATGATTCAAGACAACACGTCAACTTCAGGCTCAGGAGTTACTTGGGGTCTTAGGTGGGAATTTGCTCAAAAAATGGTTACACCTGGAACAAGGTTTAGGTTTAGAAATGATCCAGATGAAATAGTATACACCGTTCAGGATTATACACATACTCCAGAAGGTTATAGCAACGATTTCTTTTGGAAACCAGGATCAAGTAGATTTACAGGAGCATTTGGAATCAGGAACTGGAGACCTCCAGCACACTCAAATGTTTATAATTGGATGGGTAACAACATTGGCGTTGGAGGAGGTAGTCCAAACTTTGATTTATTAGGCTCTCCTTACGCACAGTTTCGAAGCTGGAACATGCGTCAGCGCTGGTCTATAGTAATAACACCTAGAATAGGTAGCGGGCCCGCTGGTTATAATCCAGTTCAAGGTACTAAACCGCCAGATCAAGGCGGACCAGAATACGCTGACTTAGACTACAGAAGAGCTTTACACCATGATGGAACAGGCTTTGATTACGTTGAAATACTAAGTACATACAACGAAGACGGAACTAACTTTACTCCTAACGCAGCTGTGTTTGAGGTCTTACCTAGAGAAGCTGCGGAGCTTGATATATACTACCAAGCAAGTCCAATAGTGCCGCTAAAACTTACTAAGAAAACAAATGAAGAATTACTTCCGCTAGGAACCACGTTTGAGTACGTGGCGTATAGTGGTGGTGGCACCGCCGAAATTGGTGGCACTGGTGGTGGTGCGTTTATAGACAGTATAGCTACGCATTCAACCCACACTATAACAAGCTGGGATGATGAAAGAACTATAAGATTTACACCTGCTTTGCCTACGTCCACTTTAAGTACAAATAATACTTTTTCTCCCGCTCCTGGCGTAATTACTTTTACAAGACCTGATGGTTATAAAATAGACAGTAGGCTAGCGGTGTCTATTCCGGCGCAAGCGGTGGGTACGGTCACCATGGCACTGGCCGGCTCTGATGATAGCGAACCTAATAACGCTAAAATATACTCTCAAAAACACCGCTTAAATTGGAGTAACTGTTGGACCTTTGGTAATGGCGTAGAGTCAGATAGAATTAATGATGATTTTAACGCAGCTCAAATGGATAATGGCGTTAAAGCTTCATCAACTATAGCTACTCAAGTTAAAGCTGAAAGAAGAAAGCACGGTGTTATTTGGTCTGGTATTTACAACTCTATATCCGGGATTAATGATACTAATCAGTTTGTTATCGCGGAAAATATAACTAAAGATCTTAATCCAATATACGGTAGTATACAAAAGCTTTACAATAGGAATACTCAATTAATCATGTTCTGTGAAGATAAAATATTACAGGCCGTTACTAATAGAGATTTACTGTACAAAGCGGATGGATCTGCAGACGTAGTGGCTAGTAACACTGTTGTTGGAGAAGCTACGCCGTATCAAGGTGATTACGGTATCTCTAAAAACCCAGAGTCTTTTGCTGCAACACCTAATACTTTATATTTTTCAGACGCTATGAGAGGCAAAATATTAGCTCTACACTCTAACGGCGTGCATGATATATCTAGGAAAGGTATGAAGGATTACTTCGCTGATTTATGCGCGGAGCACGTATGGAGAATTATGGGTAGTTATGACGAAAGGAAGAACGAGTATAACGTTTCTGTTCAAAAGAAATACCACCCAACACAAACATCGTTTACCAACGCTGCTACTGTTTCTTTTAGTGAAGCCGCAGATGGTTGGGTAAGCTTTAAGTCATTTGCGCCTGAAGACGGTGTTAGTATTAACAACAAATACTACACGTTTAATAATGGTGATATATGGCAGCATCACTCAAACGATGTTCACAACAACTTCTACGGTACTCAATACACATCTGATTTAACTTTACTAGTTAATGATAGCCCAGAGTCTGTTAAAAGCTTTGGTCTAATAAACTATGAAGGTTCTCAAGGCAAGATATCAGCGTTTACAGATGCTGATGGTGTTAGCATGCTAAATGGCGTGTACTCTACCAATGACGGTATAACGTCTACTGATAATGTCTACGACGGAGAATACTTTAATTTAACCGCGTCTAACGGTTGGTATATTGATAATATTACTACAGATCAACAGACTACGGGTAATATAGAGTTTAAAGAAAAAGAAGGTAAGTGGTTTGCGTATCCTAGTGGTGAGCAAACTTTATTAACAAATCTAGACGAAAAAGAGTTTACGGTACAAGGATTAGGTACTGCTAGCATGGCGCACAGTAATCCTAGTCTTGGAGAACAAATAACAATAACAATAGCCAATAACACTAGTACCTCTTACTCTGGAAACGGAGGCTGGGGCAACACGGGTGCTTGGGACGAAACAGCAGACGAATAATATGGCAAAGTGGCAAGCAACATCAGCTGAATTTACAGCGACAGGAGGATCTGCAACTTCTCAGCAGACCGCCGTTATGTATATATATAATCTTGTGTCACCAAACGGAAACCCACTTGACGGCGGTGTGTACTCTGGGTACAATATACAAGCAAAAAACTTTAAAGTTGGTCTGGGTAAAGAACTAGTTGATAATGAATGGACACCGACTGCAGGGGTGTTTTTTAATGCTGACTCTCAAATTAGTAAGGTCAAATTTATTGATATGGGTACGCCTGGCGATCCTTTAAACTTCGTAAAAGTAGAGGTTACTGTAGATGCTTTTACGCCATCTGTCGCCACGACGTTATACGTTGATATAGATGAAAACTCTGCAGAGCACCCTATAGTACCAGCTGACGGAGGAGATTTAAACTTATATTTTGAGTTTAGATACAGAGACCCTGATCATTCTAGCAATAATCACACAGTAACTCAAAGCAATCTTTTGTCTGGATTTACATCTACTACTTCGGTTGGTAGTGCCTCGCACTTAGAAGTAAACGATATCTCTGGGGTCATACAAGGCATAGGTGTACACGATATAGCTAAGTATACTTTTACCGCCGAAACTGGGTATCATTATCCTGATAGCGTTTTAACAGCGCCACCCACCCAATTCTTAAGCTCCCCGAATGCTGGTGTTTTGTCGCAGAATCTTAATGCCATTGTAACAAATGTTGTTTATACTAATAGTTTAATAACAAGTTTTACTCTTGACATACAATTTGTGCACCCAATGACACCCGGACTTAGCTTATCAGAAATCACCGACGAAAGTTTAGCTGGTCTTCTAGAAGTGGAGATGCTGACTATTGAATTGATGAATATACGCATAATTCAATATGTAAATACTATTCAAGATCCCATAGAAGATCCTGAAACGATTAATCATGTTGCTGCTGTTGTACATTCTACAACCGCTACGGCAAGTGGTGGTAGTGCTTTTTGCCACGTATTTGGTTATCCAGGTTCTCCGTATCAAATATCTTTTCAGAAAAAGACTAGTGTAACATCAGACGTCACTGCTGCCACAGGCGGTTACTATAACTTTGCTACAAATCAGTTTCAAGATAACGAGTATTGGTTAAACTCTTTCGTACCAACTACGGGAGGAGCCCAATCTCATAATATGATTTTACCACCTGCTACAAGTCAAACTAGATTTGATTTTATGTTTTTACCTACTGTAGATGGCGTAACCTCAAGTTTTGATGGTAGCATACCTGTGGATCCAGGACAAGCATCATTAATACAACAAGGCGTACAGACATTAACAATAACGCCTATAACTAATAACGCGGGTAACTTTGGCGCTCTACCGTCAAACGTGACTGTTACTAAATCAGCGCTATATCAAAACTCGGGATACGTGCAGAATTACAAGCAAGACATATCACTTCGAGGAGGCACTGGCGGATCTTCAAGTACGCGTTTAGTATTATCAAAAACATACGGAAGTTCATACGCAAATATATTACCCGGCATGATAATTAGTTGTACTGGTATAGCGCACAATACTACTGTGTCAAAGATTGTTGATAATGTAGTTACTATGAGCGGGGCTAATACTATAGCTGATAATTCATATATTAATTTTTACGACTCTAGAGCGTTAACACCTTTTTCTTTCACAATAACTCCTAACGGTAACACGCTAAACGTAAATACTGCCAACGAACCTATAAGTCAAGTAGGTGGCGCAAAAGAATTTAAAACAACGGTGTCAAGTTCTGCTGCTAAAACAAACACACACACGTTAACTTCTACTCAAGGCATTGTTCCTGGTATGGTAGCTATAGGAGATGGTATTGGACGCCATGGTGGTAACGGTACTGTAGCGAGTATTACAAACGCTACTACAATTGTGTTTGACGATGTCCAATCTTTAGTGTCAGGAGATAAGATAAGATTTGTAAACGGAAACGTAAGGGGACAAACAGAGCTTAAAAGCGCTAAGGCTGAAAAGGTAGGTAGTAACATAGTAATATCTGGATACGTAAGATCAAGCTCGGTAAATGAAACAGCGCAACTTAGAATATATATTGACCCACTAATAACAGTAAGCTAATGCCATCATTAACATTAACATTTTCAGCGCCGCTCAACGCTTCGTGCCAAGTCGGAGATACCGCGTACTATGTAGATACTAGTTCTAGCGGAGGGTTTACCACTAATGGTGATAATAACATAGTTGAAATCGGTCAAATAAGACAAATATCAAACGCTCAAAGTAATACGCCTAGTATTATATGTGAAACAGTTTTACCTGGAGCTTTAAACGGTCAAACAAAGTTTATATTATTTAGCAAAGACAATAAAGCAAACCTAAGTTCTATACTTGGTTATTATGCTAGCGTTAAGTTATCTAACAATGCGACAGTAGCTTCAGAGTTGTTTTCTGTTACCATGGATGCTTTTGAAAGTAGTAAATAACTACTAAAAAGTGTAACTATATATCAGTATACTATAATTAAATTTAATGACTGATAACAAGTTACAAAAAAAGACTAAATCAGAGATAGCGCAGGACTTTAGATCAAAAGTTGTTTTACTAGAAAATTCTTTAAAAGAGTTAGCAGACGGCGTTGATATAGTTGTTGGCACAGAAGATAAGCCTATTGTAAGTAATAGCGAGTTAGTACCTATTAAACACCATTTTATGGACGGCGTTTACGTAAGGGAAATGCATATGAAAAAAGGCAGCGCAGTTGTTGGTGCTATACATAAACACCTTCACATGTGTTTTTTATTGACTGGTAGAATAACTGTGGTTAATGAACACGACACAATAGATCATATTGCACCTTGTTTTATAGTGTCAACACCAGGTGTTAAAAGAGTTTTATATGCCCACGAAGATTCTATATGGATTAATACGCATAAAAACCCGAGTGGCACGGAAGATTTAGATCAACTAGAAAAAGAAATTGTAGCTATAAGTTATGAAGAATACGAAGAATACATTAAAAATAAATAGATCATGAGTTTTGTAATGGCAGCCGTTACTGTTGGTATGGGTGTATATACAGTAGTGCAAGGCAAAAAAGCTGCGGATGCAGCTAAAGCAGAGGCCGACAAAGCTCGTGCCGAAATGGAGAAGCAAAAAGATGCTTTTCGTAAATTAGACACCTCTAACCCGTATTTAAATATGGAAAACACCATGGAGGATCTTACAGTAAATCAACAACAAGCTGATTTTGAAAAACAACAAATTATGCAGCAACAGGCTAATGTGTTAGCTCAAAATAGAGCTGCAGCTGGTTCTTCTGGTATAGCTGCACTAGCTCAAACCTTAGCTAACCAAGGCGCCTTAGCTGCTCAAAAATCATCAGCAACTATTGGCCAACAAGAGGCGGCTAATCAAAAAGCAGCGGCAACAGAGGCAGGGAAATTACAGGGTCTTGAGCGTGAAGGTGAACTTAAGTCTAGGCAAATGGAAGCTGATAAAATTAGCGGGCTTATGGGTATAGCTGCTGGTGAAACCCAGCAAGCTCAGGCTATGCAAGCAGCCGCTATGCAACAACAACAAGCTGGCATGCAGCAAATTGGCCAAGGCGCTGGACAAATAGGTGGCGCTTTAGCCGCGGGTTCAGGCCCAGACTTTGCTAATATGAGCTCAGAGCAATTTGAACAATGGCTACAAACACAAGGATAACATGGCAGAATCAACAACAACACCAGACTATAGTTTAGACGCAGCTACGTTAAGAGCTGTTAGTGGCGCAAGCGTTGGCGGAGACGCTATGGACGCGTATATTAAGTCAACACAAGTAGGTAATGTAGGCTCCGCGGTAACCGCTGGTGCAGAAGCTTTTTATCAAGCAAGAGCAGATAAAGAGGCTAGGAACGAGGCTGCCGCTCAGGTAAAAATTTCTGCTGCAGCAAAGTGGGATGAAGCCTTTGACGCTATGGGTGAGAGAGGTGCGTGGGCGTCTCCTGAGCTACATGATCAGTTTATGCAGATGGAAGAGAAATATAAAAAAGATTATTTAGAAGCTGTAAGAACTGGCGATAAGAAAGAGCAATCTAGAATATTAAAAGAGCAGGGCGCTAGATCTAACTCTCTTCAGAGTTGGAAAAGCACCATGGAAACCGCGGCTGAAATAAACAAAGAGTATGGTTGGGGAGAAATATTAAACGGAGATGATGAAGAAGCTATAGCCAACAGAGGTATATTAGAGGCTATAGCTAAAAATGATGGTACTGCTATCGCTGTTGTTGACGCTGACACTGGTGAAATAGGGTTTACGGTTGGTGAAGTTATTACAGATCCAGAAACAGGCGAGCGTATACCCCAAGGTAGAGTTTGGACTAGAAGGGAGATAGATGAAATGGTTGCTACTGGTACAGCGCCTGTGGTTAGGCAAGAAAGCTTCATGACCACGAGTATCGAACAACAAAACCTTGGTATTCAAGGCAAGCCGTTTCAAAAGCAAGCGCAGCATTACAGTAACTTAAAAGGTATAAAGAAAGAATTAAGAACTAATCCAAAGGCAACTACGTCTATACTTAGAGACGTATGGGCTGGGGAGACATCTTTAGAAGCTGATTTGCGAGAAGCTATAGCTACGCCTGGGGCTGGCATACAATTTAGCGTTACACTACCTGAAGGCTCTACTCTTGATCAAAATAACGACGGAGTTTTAACTGAAGCTGATCTAAGCGCTGATAGCGTAGACGTAATCATTAGTGCTTTAGAAGCAGATCCAGATTTGCTTTCTGAAGTTGCTGCTGACTGGATGACCATGAAGCAAGAAATCTCTCACTCTGGTGGTTTAGAAGAATATAATAAAAACAAGTCGCTTACAATGTTTTCGAACATGACAAAGGAGCAAAAAAACGCATTGACATCTGATCAACTTCTTAAATTATTAATGGGACAAAGATGAGTTTAGAACAGGAGATAAAGGCTATCATACTAGAAATGTCTCAGCAACCTGGCGTTACTGAGGAACAGATTATAGAAGCTGTTGAACTTTATAGGCTAAAAAAAGCTGAGGAAAGCCAGGGGTCTACTTCAGGTTCATCTGTATTAAGCCCAGTTGGTCAACTAACGAATGAGTTAAATACTTATGCAGCGGCTGACAATATAGTAGGTGGGGTTGAGTTAGGTGTTCTCGGTTATGAAGACAATCAAGAGGACACAACAACAGGGCTTTTTGGAACTCCGATAAGAAATACTTTTGATATTTCGCGAAACATACAGATGCCAGATCTTTCTTTGGAAACAGACGCCTTATCTACCACTGGAGTTATTGATTTTGATCAATCGCTACTTAACTTAAGCTTAGATGTACCAGAGACAACAACTTCACGAGACGTTGAATATACAGAAGAAAACGATCCGATTGGCTTAGCTGCCAGCTTTGGTATAGACACGGGCACCCCTGAGTATCAGAGAGCGATGGAACTTGCAGATCTTTTACGTAAAGCGGAAGAAGAGCGCTTAAACGGCCCTACGCCTCGCCAGATTTCTGAAGAAGAGCAAAGGTTGATGGACTTAATAATGTACGGAGAAGAGCCGGTAGAAGAAGAGTTGTCAGAAGAAGAGAAAGAAAAACAGGATCGTCTAGCTGAAATGAGACAGGGTTGGGAGCAGGGTTATAGTTCAGAAGAAAATCTTACTAGAGCTAAGAACGCTGAGGAACCTGAAATGCAGGGTATTAACAACTGGTTTGATGAAAACCGCGAGCGATTGACTAACATTGAACTTGATAAACCTGTGGTGCCACCTAACGCGACAGCTGAAGATCTTAAAAAGATTCAAGAGGACATGCAAGAGCAGTGGTCTAGCAAGGTAGAGGAGTTGTATAATCAAGAGGTCGTAGAGCCTTATAACGAATCTATCAAGATATATCGAGACGCTGTAGCTAAAAAAGAAAAGAAAAAAGCTAGAGATGTTGTAACTACGGTTATTAACAACAATATTGGGGGATGGTGGTCTGAAGAAAATATCGCAAAAAACCTTAAAAGCGTTCTTCCTGTTGAATACAAAATAGAGGAAGGTATTGGAGAAGACTCTACCGGTAGTGGTACGCGCCTTAGTGTTAACAACATAACTATAACTAATTCTCACGGCGTAGCAAGGAATTTTAATCTTAGAAGTAGTACAGAATTTGCCAAAGAGTTATTTGCGTTTTTAGAGGAAGATCCTACTTTAACTGATGAAAAAGGAGAGGAGTGGGTACAGCAAAAAGAGTCGTTTGAAAGAATTTGGTTAGACAATTATTTTGGAGATGGCGGAAGCGGTGCACATGCTTTTATGAAAGACCCAAAGCGTATTGCAGATATACAAGCTGGGATTGTTACAATAGACGATGCTATTAAAGAAATAAAGGGTCGCTTGGGCACTGAAGACGCTTGGACTTTGTTTGGTGAAAAAGTTAGAAAGGCTTTTCCTGCTTTATCTGATTCAGATATAGATCACATTATTAAAGAAAGATATCACGCTGAAATTGAGGCTTACCAACACAAAGCCTTTGACAATCTTAATGCTGGCTTTGATGAAAGATTACTACAAGGAGACATAACGCTTACCGAGCTCCATCCTGGTATGGCTGTTGGTGAGTATGATCCAACTTTAGACAGAGGAGAAACTAATAAACCGGGTGGAACAGTACATTTGTATCGAGCTAAAGAAGGGCGAACTGTAAGTATAAAAAACGCAGAGCAATTCTTTAAAACATACACAGTTTCTCAGATTAATACTATTGAAGATCCTTTAATGAGAGAGTTAGCTAGTATTAACGTGCAATTAGATAATCAAGAAAACCTGCGTTATTCTGAGGTTCAATTTTTTCTAAACAGAAGAAATCAACTCCTACAGCAAATTAAAGAGGAAAGTGGAGAATATGAGATGCTGTTTGATTTAACTACAGGACAATTAATTAGACCAGTTGGTAAAGACAACCCATTTGTTACTGAAAATACTGAAGACGTTACTGGGGAAATACAACAGCAAGAAAAAGAATTAAGAGCAGAATTTGCAAATAATCCAAACTTAACGCCAAGAGATTTGGCTAGAGAGGCTTATGAAAAAAACGCTAAGGCTTTAGCTGTTTTAAACGCAAAGTTAAACGAAGTTGTAACATATGCGGTTGATTACCCAAAACGAGAGGGTTTTATTGGTTACCCTGGATTTGAAGGTACTAAAGAAATGACTTTGCGCGAAGCGTTAATTAAGTCTGAGCGCTCTGATAGTGAGGGACGGTTTTTTACGGGAAACCCAACAGAGTGGCATCACACTTTTCCTGAAGACGATGTTGCAGAGAGAAATATATTGAGGCAGCAAATGCGAGACCTTAAAATAAAGCAAGAGGCATTAAAAAGAATATATCTTTTAAACGAAGATGTTATATCTATAGAAAAGAACAACGTCCAAAACTACCTTAAGTTAGCTGTTAAAAGCTTGCCTTTTATAAATACTCTAGCTATTTCTGACTTCCAAAAAGCTGCTCAGGATGATATTATCTATACAGAAAGAGAAGTTATAGATGAGTATATTCCTACTTTAACTAACGCTGGCATTGAAGTTACAGGAGGTCAAAAAGCTTATATTGATCGAAGTTTTGGCGAAACATTTGGTGAAGGGCTTGCTTCTAGCGCAGGTATACTTGTTGAGTTTGCTATAGCAAACAAACTTACAGCTGCGTTAAGAGGTGCTGCGTTTTTTGCCCGTGGTACTAAAAGCCTAGACACGATACTTAAAGCGCATAAAGCTAAGAGATATTGGAACGGAAAACAAGCTTTAACAACAGCTCAAGCAACCGCAGCGGCAGCAAATAACGGTTTACCTTTGTCAACGTATTTAGCTATAAATGGTTTTAACGCAACTAAAGGTCCTAGCTTAGCTTCTAGAGTTGGAGTTTTTCTAACTGAAGCTTCTATTGAAGGAGCGAAGTTTGCTTCTTTACCCTCTTCTGAGGGTAGAAGAGGAGAGGCTTTTGCTACTGGTTTTGGGTTTGGTGGTGCAACGCAGATCTTATCACCAATGCTAGGTACTATAAGCGCAAACACGTTTAGCCCAGCCTTTCAAAACACTAGATTTGGGGCTATGATGGCTAACAACGCTCCAAGGTTAGAAAAAATATATAACTTAGGGTTTAAAGGACCTTTAAGCTTTACGGTTGGTAGTGAGGTTGGAGAGCTTGGACTTGCTTTAACTGACGA
>CEQR01110814.1_pt1 | contig 10671 bp, 13 predicted proteins | sample 530901 | NCBI WGS metagenome assembly CEQR01 (sample SAMEA2621085, study PRJEB7988) | marine metagenome | isolation source: saline water (ENVO:00002010), including | reverse complement strand
CCAGAAATGTGGTATAGAAATTATTTTAGATGCATGTAAAGAACCATTTAATATAATTATGAATAATGCTGGACTAGACGGTGATACTTGTTGGGATACTGAAATACGTCCAAAAGCAGAAAGAAAAAATACTGTCAACTGGACTGAAGATATGAAATGGGGATATGACGCAAGAAAAGATGAAGTAGTAAATATGTACGAGGCAGGTATTATTGACCCTGCAAAGGTAACACGAGTTGCTTTAGAAAAAGCAGCATCAGTTGCAGGAACAATGCTACTAACAGAATGTATGATAACAAAACAACCAAATGATAATGAAGAACCTAATCTTGGACCAGGTGGCTTCGGAATACAATAAGAGGAAAAATATGGACTTATCAAATTTAATACTTAATGCGTTACTAAAAGACGCTCAAGCACAAGAAGCTAAAGCAATTGCAATCTTACAAAACTATATGGCTAATTCAGCTGGTATTGGGGAACACCCTGATATAGTAGAAGAATGTAAAAAACAGGTAAAAGATATTGCAGATGCAAGAGAAACTATTGATATACTAAATTCAATGGTACCACCTGCACCAACTGGAGAGACAGAAGATGGACAATAATCTAGGAAATGCACTAAAAGGAATGTCACCTTCAGATTTACCAGATGTTGTATGCGACAAATGTGGAAATCCAACATTTAGACAAGTAGTATTACTAAAGAAAGTATCTGCAGCGTTATCACCATCAGGAAATACAAGTTTTCTACCAATGCCTGTTTTTGAATGTAGTAATTGTGGCCATGTGAATGATGACTTATTACCTAAAACTGGTGGATCTCCTTTATCTAAAGCATAATTATGAGTAAGATAGAAGATTCAGTTTGCAAAAAAATTCAAGATAGAGCAAGCGTTGGTAAAAAGAAATATGGAGTCACAATGGAGAGAAATGACTTATCATTCAAAGAATGGATGATACATTTACAAGAAGAACTCATGGATGCCATAGTTTACATTGAAAAAAATTTAGAAGAATCTGGTAAAAAATAACTACCAGATTTTTTTATGTCAATTATTTTTATTATATTATACTATGCAATTAAAAACACCCAAAGATTTAGCCATCAAGGCTCGTATGTTAGGCAAGAAAACAATCTCATACAGCCAATTTTCAAGGTATAAAACATGCCCAAAATCATGGAAGCTTGCGTATATTGATAAAGAAACTTCTTGGGATCCATCAATATACTTAATATTCGGTACAGCTTTTCATGAAACTTTACAAACATATCTAGATACAATGTATAAAGAAACTGCCGTAAAAGCAAATGAACTAGATGTAAATAAAATTCTGTTGGAATCAATGAAGAGAGAATATAAAGCCGTTGTAGATGATTATGGCCAAGATTTTTCAACACCAAAAGAACTGGGAGAATTTTATCAAGATGGTGTAGCAATTATGGAATGGTTCAAAAAGAAAAGAGGTGCATACTTTAACAAGAAAAACACAAAGCTTGTTGGTATAGAAATGCCAATATTATGTGAAGTAGATTCTAATCCAAATATTATGATTATGGGCTTTATGGATATTGTTATGAAAGAACATGATAAGATTGTAATCTATGATATTAAGACTTCAACAAGAGGTTGGAAAGCTGCACAGAAAAAAGCAAATGGTGACCAACTAAGACTATATAAAAAGTTTTTCTCTAAGCAATATAATGTAGACGAAAAAGATATTATTGTCGAGTATTTTATTGTAAAAAGAAAGTTATGGGAAAACTGTGATTTTCCACAAAAAAGAATACAGCAAGTACGACCTGCTGCAGGTAAACCTTCACTAAATAAAGTAATTAGAGAGCTAGACCATTTTGTGGCAAATGCATTCACTCCTGAAGGTAAACACAATAAAGAAGCCAACTATCCAGCAATAGCAGGTCTTAAAAACGTAAATTGTAAATGGTGTGAATATAGAGATAGGGAAGATCTTTGTCCTAAAAAAGAAAGAATAAAAGCATGAAAGTAGGAATAGTTGGAAGCAGACAATATGAGAATAAAAGAAAGATTAAAGAGATGATTTTCAGGCTTAAACAAACTTTTGGAGATGATTTAACAATAATCGGCGGTGGATGTCTAGATGGAGCAGATAGATATGCTAAAAAGTATGCTCTAGAATTAGGATGTAATTATGTTGAAGTAAACCCTGCTCATACACCTAAAAATTTATATTCGTATATGAGAGAAGAATGGTATAATAAGCCATTTTCGGTAAGAAATTTTCATATAAGAAATAAAATATTGGCAAGTATAGTTGATAGGCTAGTAGCCTTTATTCCTAGAGGCCATAGATCTGACAGCACAGATAGTACACTTAAATATGCTGAAAAATTTGATAAAAAATGTATCATAATAACGTAACTTTCTAAATATATCTATATATTTATATATGTATATACTTAGGAGAGAATGTTATGAAACATAAAACAAAATTAACTTCGGTTAAAGTTGATATAGAAGCTCAAAATAAGTTTAAGTACATTTGTTTAGAAAATGGAATGAACTTCCAAAAGCTAGTAAATAGATGTCTTATCTTATATATTGAAGATGACAAGTTTAAGAAGAGAATCGACAAGTTTGAGTTATATATAACAACAAAATAATTTAGAGGAAAGGTTATGAATGGTATCGAGCTGCCAAAGCTTAAAAAACTGAGCCCTAACGGGGTAAAAAAGAAAAAGATTTTATTATTATCAGATGATATGAGACTTCATTCTGGTGTAGGAACTATGTCAAAAGAAATTGCTGTAGGTTCTGCTCATTTATTTGATTGGGTACAAATAGGTGGAGCTATCAATCATCCTGATGCAGGAAAAGTTTTTGATGTTTCTGATGATATAAATAAAGAGTTAGGAATAGACCATGCAAGTGTTAAGATTTATCCAGTCAATGATTATGGAAATGCTGAAATATTAAGACAAGTAATGAGTATAGAAAAACCAGATGCTATTATGCACTTTACAGATCCAAGATTTTGGGGTTGGTTATATCAAATGGAACATGAACTAAGACAACATATTCCATTAACATACTTGAATATATGGGATGATTTACCTTATCCTCATTGGAATGAAAATTTCTATGAATCTTGTGACCTCTTGATGGCAATTTCAAAACAAACATATAATATAAATAACCAAGTTTGTAGAAGAAAGCCTAGAAGAGAAGGTATAGATTTAACTTACGTTCAACATGGTATAAGTAAACATAAGCACTATCCAATTGATGAAGATTCAGCTGACTTTAGTGAATATTTTGATTTTATATCAAAGAGAGGATATGATAAGTTTGATACTATATTCTTCTTTAATAGTAGAAACATTAGAAGAAAGTCTACAAGTGATTTAGTTTTAGCATATAGACTTATGTGCGATACTCTACCTAAAAAAGAAGCTGACAAATGTTTACTATTATTACATACAGATCCAGTAGACCAAAATGGTACTGATTTACCAGCAGTGATACGTGCTCTATGTCCTAATTACAATGTAGCATTTTCAAACGGAAAAGTTCAATCTAAAGAATTAAATTATCTATATAACGTGGCTTCAGCAACTTGTCAACCTTCATCTGCAGAAGGATTTGGTTTAAGTGTTATGGAATCAATAATGTCAGGAACTCCTATATTAGGAACAGTTATTGGAGGTATACAAGACCAAATGGGATTCAAAAAAGATGATGGTACTCCAGTTGAATTATCAGATTTTTCAGCTGAATGGCCTAGTAATAGTGATAAAAAATATACAAAGCATGGTGAATGGGCATTTCCATGTTGGCCACAAATAAATTTACAAGGTTCACCAATGACACCATATATTTATGATAGTAGACCTTCAGTAAAAGATATGGCAAAACAACTTAAAAATATTCAAAAATTAGGTAGAAAAGAACTAAAAAGACGAGGAAAGATTGGTAGAAAATGGGCAATTGAAAATGGTTTCGATGCAAAAGGCATGTGTGAAGCTTTTATTAAGTCTATGAATGCATGTTTTGATAATTTTGAACCTAGAAAGAGATTCACATTATTGAGTGCAGATAGTAAAGCACCTAATTATGATGATGGAGTTATTTTCAATAGTAAACAAATATTTGGGGAGAGTATATAATGAAAGAATTATTAGTTTTTCAAGGACCTTGTAGCTCTAGATCTGGTTATGGAGACCACGCTAGAGACTTAGTTAGAGCTTTAATTTCAATGGATAGATTTGAAATTCAAATTATAGATTTAAGATGGGGCGATTGTCCTAGAAATGCACTAACAACAAAGGACAATGATATAACAAGTAGAATTGCTGTAGGAAATATCAATAGACAGCCTGATGTTTTTGTTCAATTGAGTGTACCTAATGAATTTACTCCACATGGAAAATTCAACATTGGAATAACTGCTGGAATAGAAACAACTCTATGTGCAGCACCATGGATAGAAGGTCTAAATAGAATGGACTTAAATATTGTACCTAGTGAGCATTCAAAAAATGTTTTCTTAAATACAAGCTATGATAGGATGGATAATAGAACTCAACAAAAGGTCGGAGTATTAAAATGTGAAAAACCAATTGAAGTTTTATTTGAAGGAGCAGATTTGAATATATGGAAAAAGACAGATGAAATAGCAAAAACAGTTCATGAAGATTTATCAACTATTCCTGAAAGCTTTTGCTTCTTACATGTAGGCCATTGGCTTCAAGGAGTAGAAGGAGAAAGTAGAAAAGATACAGGAGGAATGATAAGAACTTTTTGTAATACATTTAAGTCAGGAACAAAAAAACCTGCTCTTATATTAAAAACCAGTAGTGCAACATTTAGTGTAATAGATAGAGAACAAACTCTAGCAAAAATTCAGTCAATAAGAAATCAAATACCTAATGCTCCAAATGTTTATTTATTACATGGAGATATGACACCTACAGAACTTAATTCGTTATATAACCATCCAAAGGTAAAGGCACATTTGAGTTTTACTAAAGGTGAAGGTTTTGGTAGACCACTATTAGAGGCTAGTCTAAGTGGTAAACCAGTTATAGCGTCCAATTGGTCAGGACAGGTTGACTTTTTGAAACATTCAGTTATGTTACCAGGCGAAGTTAAACAGGTACACCCTTCAGTTCATTGGAAGGACGTAATTTTACCTGAATCTGGATGGTTCTCTGTGAACTATAACTACGCATCTAAAGTTCTTAAAGATGTATTTAAGAAATATAAAGACTATATTCCAAATGCAAGAAAGCAGAGAAGATATAGTATAGATAACTTTAGTCTAGAAAAAATGAATAGTGATTTTAAGACGATGGTTGATACTCACGTAAAAAGAACAGAACAGGTACAAATAAAATTACCTACATTACCACAATTAAAAGAGGTTTAATTATGAACGATAACGTAAAAATACCAGAAAATTTAGAAGTTTCTCCAATATCAGGCAAAGAGTCTGTAATAGTTGAGACTGTAAACGAAAAAATTTCTAGAATATGTATGGATAGTGGATATATGACAAATGATGATTTTTCATTTGACAATATAGAATTGATTGAAAAATACGAAGAGTCTATGCCACAGATTATTATAGATAATAAATATAAAGATGAAGATTTACAACAATGGTGGTATTTAACCACTGTTCAATTCACAACTGGTATGATTTATCCTATGCCAAATAGTACTAAAGGATATGATTGGGCATTTAGTCCTGTTGTTCAAATACCAGAATCAGAACAATCTAAATTTCCTATACCTGGAAAAGAAGGAGAATTCTATAAAACTAGGTTAGATACAGAAGCAACCGAAAGATATACAAATTCAGATTTTAGAGGTGTTTGTAAGAGAGCAGGAGCAGTCGTAGGTATATAACATGAGCTATTTAACTCAGCATAGAACTAGGATTAGAAAGAGGTATAATTACTCTAAAGGTGCCCTTGAAGCTGGTATGATTGTAGAAATGACCTATAAGAAACGAGCTAAAAAGGGAGATCCTACTAAGCTAATAACTGAAAAGTATATGGTAGTAGTTTTAGATGCTTCATACAATGGTTATATGCATGCAATGAGTTTGACAGATATATCTTCAGTTCAATTAAATAAACTTGCATTGGATTGGGGTTTAACTTTAGTTGAAAGAGGATCCGCAAAGGTAACATTTGGTATACTAACAGGAGAAGGTATACCTAAAATACTAGTTGAATCTTCAGCAACGTCTGCATATAATAACCAATTTTCTAAATTAAAAGGTAATTTATTAAATTCATATAAAACTTTTAATATTAAAAATATAGGTAATGTTGCAGTAGTTGATTACGAATGGGATAAACAGGCATTTAATACTTTAGCTATATTGGAAGTTAAAAAAGCCGAATTAGAAATAGAATCAGAAAAAGATAAAAAAGAAAAACAAAAGAAGGCTGAAGCAGAAGCTAAAAAGCCAACTAATAAGTAGGAGAAAAGGTTATGAAAATTAGTTATGCAATTACAGTGTGTAATGAGCACAAAGAATTAAGAACTTTATTAGACTTTTTATTCAAGCATAAGAGAAAGAAAGATGAAGTTGTAGTTCAAAAAGATAATGGAAATGCTACTGACGAAGTATGGGATGTTTGTGAAAGGTTTGAATCTAAACAAGCTGTAGAATATAAGCACATATCTCACGCTCTAAACAAGAACTTTGCTCAGTATAAAAACAATTTGAATAAAGCTTGTAGTGGAGATTGGATATTTCAAATAGATGCAGATGAAATACCTAATGAATATCTTATCCAAGCTCTACCTTATATTTTAGAAGCTAATGATGGAGTTGAAGCGTACTGGGTACCAAGAGTAAATACTGTAGCAGGAATTACTGATGAACATATTGCAAAATGGGGTTGGAGATTAAATGAACAAGGTTGGGTAAACTTTCCAGACTGGCAAATGAGATTATATAAGAATGACGAAAATATTTATTGGATGAAGCCTGTACATGAACAGTTAAAGGGTTATACCAAATTTGCAAACTTACCACCAGAAGAAAAATTTGCATTATACCATCCAAAAGATATTGGAAGACAAGAGAAACAAAACGCATTTTACGAAACTATTTAATTATTAGGAAAGGTTATGAACAAGAAAGTATTGGTTACGGGCGGTGCCGGCTTTATAGGCAGTAATTTAATTAAAACACTCATAAGTAAAGGATATAATGTATCTTCAATAGACAATTACGATAGTGGAACTGAAGATAATCATGTAGATGGATGTGTATACTATAAAGGAGATGTGATTGATTGGTTAACAAGTAGTAATAGAAGTTTTGATATTTGTTTCCACCTAGCAGGACTTAGTCGTATTCAACCTTCTTTTTCAAACCCTGATGAAACACTAAGGGTAAATACCATAGGTACTCAAAAAGTACTAGAATTTGCTAGAAAAACTGGTGCAAAGATGGTATATGCAGGTTCATCTTCTAGATGGCACGACCCATATCAATCACCTTATGCAACATCAAAATATTTAGGTGAAGAACTATGTAAAATGTACAGAAAAACATATAATTTACATATAGAAATCGCAAGATTCTATAACGTATATGGACCTGGTGAAATAATAGATGGTGATTGGGCTGCAGTAACTGGTATTTGGAGAAGACAAGTTAGAGATGGTAATAAAATTACAATAGTTGGAGATGGTAATCAAAGAAGAGATTTTACCTATGTTGGTGATATTGTTGATGGACTAATTAAAATTGTAGAATCAGGTGAAAAACATGAAGATGCATGGGAGTTTGGAACAGGTATGAATTATTCCATAAATGAAGTATATGAAATGTTTAGAAGCAGATTTGGTGTAGAAAAAATACATTTACCAGACCAAGCAGGAAATTATAGAGAAACATTAAGAGAAAATAATGACTCTTTAGAAAGATTAGGATGGACGCCTACAGATAGACTTAATAAATATATTAGTGAGTTGTAATATGAGTAAACAAAATAAATTTAAGATAGTAATACCTTCATATAATAATGAAAAGTGGGTAGAATATAATACTGCAAGTATAATTAGTCAAACATATAAAAATTATGACGTATTATATATCAACGACAAATCAACTGATAATACACCTGAACTAATAAAAAACATTAAGGAAAAATACAATCTAGAAAATTGGACAATATTAAATAATCCTGAAAACATGCAGAGAGGATATAATGTTAATCCTAACGCTCCACATATTATTGATTTTATGGATAGTGAAGATGATATTTTGATGTTTGTAGATGGAGATGATTGGTTAATAAATGATAAGGTGTTAGAAAACTTAAATAATTACTACAATCAAAACGATCCATGGATGACGTATGGTGGAATGTATTGTTGGCCAAGTAATCAAAAGGCTCATCCACAAAATACAGAATATAGTGACCATGTTCATAACAATAAATTGTACAGGCAAGATATTTGGAGAGCAAGTCATTTAAGAAGTTTTAAGTGGTTCTTATATAAGCAGATAAAAAAAGAAGACCTTATTTGGAGTAAAACAGGAGAATATTACTATAATGCAGAGGACTTGGCAGTTTCTTATTTTTGCCTAGAGATGTGTCCTAAACATAAAATTGGAGTAGTTGACTTTCCAACTTATGCCTACAATGAAGATCCAGAAATTGTAGCAAGAGGATTAGCTAGACAAGACAAGGATATTCAAAATCCTGAAGGACAAGAGGCAGAGATTAGAGCTAAAACTCCATACGAAACCTTACCATTTGAAGATGAAGAATACTTTTTAGTACCTCAACTTGCTGGTGGATTAGGTAATATGATGTTTCAAATAGCGTCAGCTAAAGGTATATCTGCAAATAATAGCCATACTGTCGCAACAGATTTTACGCATTTAGGAACAATACATAGACTTCCAACTGAATATAAAGGTAATATATTTAGAAATGTAAAACAATTATCTGAACATCTAAAAGGAGAAAGAATAGACGTAGCAAAATTTGAATATTCTGATGTTAAACTAAATAGAGTTCACACACAACTAACAGGTTACTATCAATCTCCTAAATACTTTGACCACATAAGAGATGAAATAATAAACTTTTTCTCTCCAACTGAAGAAATAAATTCATACATTGAAGATAAGTATGGTAAAATTGATGACTTTGTTTCAATACATATTAGAAGAGGAGACTACACAAAATTATCACAGTATCACCATAATTTAGATATATCTTATTATGAAAATGCAATAGATTATTTTTCAGGTCATAATTTTATGGTGTTTAGTGATGATATAGAATGGTGTAAAGAAAATTTTGATTTTTCACCTGATTCTAAATTTATTGAAGGAGAAGAAGATTATATAGATTTATATATGATGTCAAAATGCCAGCACAATATAATAGCAAACTCAACTTTTAGTTGGTGGGCAGCATACTTAAATACAAATTCTAATAAAAGTGTAGTTTATCCTGATAAATGGTTTGGACCTGCAAATGCAGATAAATTTTCAACTCAAGATTTATTTCCAAATGATTGGGTATGTTTAAGTGAAAATTTACCAGTAAAGTGTATGAATATGTTTGATGATGCATGTGCACACTTAGCTAAAGAAAATGGAAGATATTCTTCAGTACATGGTAAAATATCAAAGCATGTTAAATTTACAAGGGGAAACACTGATACACAATGGCCATCTATATTTACTGACGAGCATCTATATAGTAATGTAAAAGTCGGAGGTAAAAGGATAGGATGGTTGATGGAAACTAGAGAAGTTTATCCACAACGATATGTAGACTTTGAAAAATATAAAGATAATTTTGAATTTGTAATGACTCATGACCAAGAGTTATTAGACAAATATCCAAATAATACAAAGTTCGTTCCCTTTGGAGGTTGTTGGATAAAGGATAATAATTTTAGAGTTTCTGAAAAAAGTAAGGATATATCGATGATTTATTCCAATAAGACTTTTTTAGAAGGACACAAACTTAGACACGAAGTAGCAAATAAAATATCAGGAATAGATTTATTTGGTAGAGGTACAAGTAATCCTGTTGAAATAAAAGAAGATGCAACTATAGATTATAGATTCTCTATTGTAATAGAAAACTCTAAATGTAAAAATTACTTTACGGAAAAATTAGTAGACTGTTTAGCAGTCGGTACAGTACCAATATATTGGGGTTGTCCTAATATAGGTGATTTTTTCAATAAGGAAGGAATACTTTCGTTTAATTCATTTGATGAGTTAAAAGGCATAATTGATATGGGTAATTTTGAGACAAAATATAATAGTATGATGAATGCAATTTTAGAAAACGTAGAATTAGCAAAAAAGTATAATGTCACAGAAGATTGGATGTATGAAAATATTAGTGAATTGTTTTAGCATGTCGAATAATTTTATTATATTATAGTATGGAGAACAAAATGATGAATACTTTGAGTTTATATGGATCTCACGATGCAGGAGCAGTTTTTGTAGATTATACTGGAAAATTAAAGATTTTAGAGTATGAGAGATTTGTACAAAAAAGATACGCAATGTACTCTGATATGTTTGATTCAAGAGAAAAAGACTTAGGTACAAATCAGAAGTCACGAGAAATGTTCATAGATTATATAGTTTCACAGATAGCAAACCCAAATAACCTAAACA
>CEQR01110815.1_pt1 | contig 10697 bp, 12 predicted proteins | sample 530901 | NCBI WGS metagenome assembly CEQR01 (sample SAMEA2621085, study PRJEB7988) | marine metagenome | isolation source: saline water (ENVO:00002010), including | reverse complement strand
TATAATGTTTGATTATACATTACTTAGATCTTTTTTCAGCAAAACCAGAAAAAGATTGTTTTTCTTCTTCTTGTCTTACAACACCATCAAGCATATCTTGTTCTGCTTGTATTCTATTAAGTATTTCAAAAGCATCGAATATAGCTAGCTTTTTTGTTGCAGCTGCGTTTTTTAATCTATCAGCACTTATATCGTCGTCACTATCAACTATAGGTTCTTTAGCTACTTTTACTAATTCTTCTACAGCTTTATAACCAGCTTGGATTATATTCTTCTTCCTGTCCTTTGTATTCATATTGAATTGTAATAAATTTTGATAATACTCTATATAGTCTTTCGTTATCTATAATAAACTCATACTCACCGTTTGGTTTAAAACCAACTAACGATCCTTTTTTAACAGTACCATCACTATGCTTTACAATACCCATTAAGGGTTCTTCTTTTTGAACACTAAGATTATTGTATGGTTTTATAGGTTTTATAAAACAATATCCTTGTAGAGGTTTCCAAACATTATTTCTTTTGTAAGCAAATATTTGATCTTCAAAAACAAAATACATATCATCTTTGTAATATGATTTACTATTCTTTTCAACACCTCTAATATCTTTCCAGCGTCTAAAAACATTATGATGTACTATAACAGTATCACCTTTTTTTAATGTAGTTTTTTCAGCTACAGGTAAACCTACTATAATAGCTTCTCTGTTAACATGTTTATGTTGATAGTTGTCGCTATTTATTATTAGCTCCTTACCATCAACATCAACAGTGTTATTATAACGTTTGCCCTTAGGCTTTATTATATAAGTAAATACAGACTTCACTAATACTCTAAATTGTATTCTATAGCTATAGCCATATTTTTATTAAAATCTTTCCATGGTAATACATCATTACCTTTTTTAATAAATATGCTAAACTTATCGTCTACTTCTATTATAGAATCTATAGTATGACCACCATAAACCTCTTGGCCTACTGAGTAGTGCATAGCTTCGTTCTTATAGTCTTTACCTATGCTAATTTTTCTTATTAACGTCTCCATCTCTTTCAGTTATTGTTCCATCTTGTATACTGACGTTAACTGGACCATACTTCTTCTCTAAGTCTTGCTGAGCAACAATTACTTGTTGTCTTAAAACTTTAGCAGCGTCTACAGTCTCTGACTTCTGTAACTCTAATACACCGATTTGAATTTGAGTTTGATTTAATTTACCTAACAAACCTCTTAGGTTGTCAAGTTCTTTTTTTGCTATTTTTTTTGCCATTTTATTTAATTTTATTTCACTTTTATATTATCACGCAATTGTCACGCTTTTTACTTCTTTGCTGGCCTATCATCAATAAACCAATTTTTATAAGGTTCTCTCTTTTTTAGTATATAATCTAAATAAGCATCAACCTTTTTCTTCCAGTCTTTATCTACAGCTGGATTTATAATACCTGATTTAGGTGAAGAAAACGTTTTGTTTATATACTCTTTTGCAATATTCTGATTATAAAACAACCAGTTGTTTATACAGTAAAAAGATCCTCTCTGTATATTTTGCCAAACATCTATTGGTGTTGTATATTTTCCTAATACTGTAGCGTATGCACAACTTTCACTTATATGTGTCGTGTAAACGTTTTTAGCTTTTTGTAAGTAATAATACATATCAGCGTGTCTAGGTAGTATACACTCTTCACCAAAAAAGTCTTTTAACTCACCTATTATTTGATGAGTTGTTATTGGATGTGGTTTAAAATAAACGTTATCACCGTGTTGTTTTTTAATCCACTTTAATCTATTCAAACATACGTTTTCTCTAACTTTGTTTGAACCAGGTAATATAACTAAATTATCTTTAGCTGGGTATTTACCTGTAACATCCTCTCTGTCTTCGTACTTATTGCTTTTAGCATTAACTACTTTATCTATTAAATAACCTGCATAATCTACAACAGGAAACCTTAGATCTTTAACATCGTCAAACCAAGCGTCCATCATCTGTTCGTTTCTTAGTTTATAGTTGAGAGGTTGTAAATAAAAACTACCAGCATATTCTGTATAAGCTAGTGTTCTAAAGTGTGGCATTTCTTCTGCCATAACATCGTATGAGCATTTAACTCCTGCCTCACTACATCTTCTTATTACATAACCTTCAACTTGCTCAAGATCATATAAGTCTTTTGATTTTTTTAAAGGACCTATTCTACCGTCTAGTTCCTTTTTATTAAACATTTCCATATAATTAAATTTAAATTTCTAGTATTTTTATAGTTACACGTTTTTACACTTTTCTACCTACCCGAGCTAAATGGCTGCTCTCCAAGTTGACCAGCTTTTGTAGAAGGGTCATACCATGTTGTATTAGTCGCTGTAGTTGTGTTAAACGTAGTACTAAACGTTGTTATAGTATTAAACACTGTTAACGTTGTTGTATTAAACGTCGTTAGTGTACTAGTATTAAACGTAGTTGTTGTACTAGTTGAAGTACTTGTGTTAAAAGTAGTCAACGTACTTGTGTTAAATGTTGTTGTAGTACTTGTACTAGTATTGAATGTAGTTAACGTGCTTGTATTGAAAGTAGTAACCGTTATTGTACTAGTATTAAATGTAGTACTTGTGGTATAATCAGTCTGTGTTAACCTTTGCTCTATGGTATTCTTGTTAGTACTATATTCTGTTGTTGTTTCTTTGCTGGTACTAAAAGTTGTAGTATATACAGTAGTAGTAGTAGTACTAGTATTAAACGTTGTAGTAGTTTGTGTTGATCTAGTAGTATTAAACGTTGTTAAGGTACTAGTGTTATACACAGTTATAGTTGTTCTAGTGGTATTAAAAGTTGTAGTTACATTTATAGGTGTAGTATTAAGCGTATTTCTTTGTGTCTCATACGTTGTGTTTGTACCTCTAACCGTACTAGTACTTCTTGATTCAGCTGTGGCTCTTATTGTAGCAAAAGTAGTTCCTATAGTTGTATTAAACACAGTAACCGTAGATGTGTTAAATGTTGTAGTAGTAGTTTTGCTAGTATTAAATGTTGTAACTGTACTCTTAGATGTACTTACAACTGTAGATGTTCCTATACTTGTAGGTACTGTTGTGCCAAAACTAGTTGTTGTGTTTGTAGATGTATTAAACACCGTGGTTGTAGTATGGTTTGTTGCAAAAGTTGTACTAGTTTGTTTTGTAGTTGCAAACGTTGTTGTAAAGCTAGTTGTTGTAGATTTACTTGTATTATACTGAGTAATAGTTAAAGTACTTGTATTAAAAGTAGTTGTAGTACTCTTAGTAGTGTTAAACGTGGTACTAGTTGTATAAAGAGTTTGCGTTGATCTTTGCTCCGTTGTAGACTTAGTTGTTGCAAAAGTAGTAGTTCTACTTGTTAAAGTTTGCTTACTAGTATTAAAAGTTGTGACAGTAGCTGTACTAGTGTTAAATGCTGTTATAGTTCCAAATACAGTTACAGTACTTGTATTAAAAGTTGTTGTTCTAGCTGTAGAAAACGTAGTAGTAGTTGATCTGTTTGTAGTTCTACTAGTATTAAACGTTGTTGTTGTAGTATACGTGGTTTGAGTTAATCTTTGTTCAGTAGTACTTTTAGTTGTATTAAACGTTGTTGTCGTAGTAAACTCCGTTGTAGTTGTTGTATTAAATACAGTAAGTGTAGTTGTGGTTGTATTAAACGTTGTTGTGGTTGTATACGTAGTAGTTGTATTTCTTTGCTCTATTGTATTTCTATTAGTAGCAAATGTGGTAACAGTATTTTTATTTGTAGATATAGTTGTAGTTCTACTAGTTAATGTAGACCTACTAGTATTAAAAGTAGTAGTAGTAGCAAATATTGTACTAGTGTTTCTACTTTCAAGTGTGTTTCTTGAGGTTTGTGTCGTTCTACTTTCAGCTGTGTTTCTTGATGTACCTGTGTTTCTAGTTTCAAGTGTACTTCTAGTTGTACCTCTTGATGTTGTAGTACCAAATGTGGTTGTTGTATTTTTATCAGTAATTTTCTGAGTAGCAAACGTCGTAGTTGTGTTTCTTTGCTCTGTTGTTCCTCTTGATGTTATAGTGTTAAAAGAAGTAACAGAGTTACGATTAGTTTCTATTGATGTGCCAAATGTTGTAGTAGTGTCAAATAAAGTAGTTCTACTAGTATTAAACGTAGTATTTCTACTAGTATTAAACGTGGTAACTCTATCAGTATTATACGTAGTATTAAAGCTAGTTGTTGTAGAGTACACCGTAGTAGTATTTCTACTTTCACCAGTAACGTTACTAGTATTTTCAACGTACTGTGTTATTGTAGCAAACGCAGTCGAAGTATTAAATACAGTAAGTGTAGCAGTACTAGTATTAGGCATGTCTTATAATTTTATTTGTTAGTGGCCAAATCATTACACCATCATCTTTTAACTGAGGTGTATATAGGTTTGTCATTTTATTTGGCGTAATATCATCTACGTCTCCATAATATTCTAATATAATTAAATCATATTTTTTAGTTCCACTATAAGCTTCACAATCTGAAGTTGATATTATATTTATATCTTCATGTAAATAATCTACATATTCAACTAACTCAGGATCATCTTCAACAACATCTATAGTAGTATAGTTTTTATTTTGTCTTATGTACTCTGGTATAAGACCTAGGCCTAGCCCGATAACTAAAACATCACCATACACTAAATTGTTAAAACAAGTGTTATAATTACAACCATCACAATCATTAAAATAACCTATAAGACAAGCTGTAAAGTTTTCATAGCCGCCATACCTATTTTTATATTCGAGTATAGAATATCCGTAGGGTTTGGTTACCTTAAAATTTGTTGCATCAATAACACTTAAGTATTCTTCGTTTATCATATTCTTTTAACGGGTATTTTATATATTGAGTAATTGTAATAAGCATTTTTAGGTGGCTTAACGTTCATGTCATAAAACTTAACGTTATCCCAACCCATAGTATGAGTATCACTACATAAATGATTCCACCAGCTAATTATACCCTTGTTCATCTTAGCTTCGCAAAATTGTTTAAACTTTGGCAAATCATCATCAGCGTATGTATCTATTAATATTACACTATATCCACTATCTTTTAAATTTATCCACTTGTCCTCGTGCAATATAACATTAGATTTATCTTTAGCCCAAGATCTTAACCTTGGTATTATATCTTTATGGTTTTCACATATAGTATGTGAAGCTGGGTTTTTTGCTTGTATTTCATCTGATAATATACCCATGCCAAATCCACACTCTAAAACATGATCACCTTCATTAACACATAGATCAGCTATTTTTTTCATTATAGGTTTTTCCCAATCCATCATAACTTCCCAAATACGACCACGATTAGATTCATAAAATGTTATCTTATCGTGATCAAATTCTAGGCTTGCGTTTTGATATGCTTCTTGCAGCTTCATATCTTACGGTTGACCAGGAGGTCCACCTGGATCACTACCACCGCCGCCTCTTCCGCCGCCGCCGCTGTTACAGTTATGTATTGCAGTACATAAACCACCAGAACCTATTGTTGCAACTTTAACAGCATTACCACCACTGTTTACAGACATACCGTAGTTACCAGAAGATAATGGTATTGTACCTGCAGCATTTGTATAGAAGTTGTCACCAACGTTAACCACTGTGAATGAGTTACCATTTACTAATCTGTATATTAAACTAAATGTAGAGTTATTACAGTTTGATGCAGGGAAGAACGTGCTGTTTGTTCTATATCTACTTTGCAGCGTTTGTGCAGTGTTAAATACCGTAGTTGTACTAACGTTAGTACTGTAAGTATGAGTTGTTGTAGTACTTTGTGCTGTGTTAGCTTGATAAGCTGTACTAGTTACATAAACAGTAGTTGTGCTTCTTGATTCAGTAGTATTCTTACTAGTTAATGTAGAAGTATTGTATTTAGTATTTCTAGTTGTATTAAATGTAGTACTTCTACTTGTGTTGAACGTAGTACTTCTACTTGTGCCAGTTACTTTACTTGTATTAAATGTTGAGTTATAAACAGTGTTAGTAAATCTAGACGTACCAGTAGCAAACGCTGTTAATGTTGAGTAAACAGTAAGTGTTGATTTACTAGTGTTAAACACACTTGCATATTCAGTAACAGTAGACTTAGTAGTATTTGTTGTAAACGCAGTATTAAACGCAGTAGTAGTTGAGTACTCAGTTACAGTATTAAACGCTGTGCTAGTTGTGTAAGCTGTTGTCGTACCAAACGTAGTAGATGTTGTATAAGTAGTACCTGTTGATCTACTAGTTAACGTGTTTTTACTAGTGTTAAATGTAGTTGTAGTACTAAATACTGTTGTTGTACTAGTGTTGTATACAGTATTAGTAGTAGTAGTTGTGTTAAACACTGTGTTCGTAGTATATGTAGTTGTAGTACTTCTTGATTCAGTAGTATTTCTAGTAGTTGCGTATGTTGTTTCAGTATTTCTTGAAGTCGCGTAAGTTGTTTGTCTACTAGTTAACGTAGCCCTAGTTGTATTGAACGTAGTCGTGGTTGTATAAACAGTAGTAGTCATTCTTGACTCGGTAGTACTTCTAGAAGTTGCAAACGTAGTAGTATAAACTGTAATAGTTGATGTTGATGTATTAAACGTAGTTGTTCTACTAGTTGATATTGTTGTAGTTCTACTAGTTGTAGTTGCTCTAGATGTAGAATACTCAGTCGTAGTTGATCTAGTTGTATTAAACGTGGTTGTAGTAGCAAATACAGTCGATGTGCTAGTGTTAAACGTAGTTGTAGTTGTATATGTTGTTGTTGTAAACCTACTTTCTGCCGTATTTCTACTAGTGGCAAAGGTTGTAGTTGTACTTATATTAGTACTGTATGTTGTATTAGTACCTCTTGCTGTTGCAAATGTAGTTGTGGTACTTTTACTAGTTGTCGTACTTGTATTAAACGTAGTAGTAGTTAATGTACTAGTGTTAAAAACAGTAGTAGTACTACGAGATGTTGAAACCACAGTACTAGTTTGTTTTGTAGTTGCTGTAGTTGTATTAAACACAGTTGTAGTTACTGTAGACGTATTAAATGTAGTCGTAGTGCTTCTATTTGTAGCAAAAGTAGTTGTAGTATCTCTTGTTGTAGATACTGTGGTAGTTGTACTAGTGTTAAATGTAGTAAGTGTACTCGTATTAAATGTAGTGTTTGTTGAATAAAGAGTAGTAGTACTAAATTGTGTTATAGTTAGTGTACTAGTATTAAACGCCGTTATAAGTGTGTTGATTGTGTTTCTGACAAAAGTACTTCTACTTGTGTTGTAAGTAGTTGTTGTATCTCTTTGAGTTGAAATTGAGGTACCTCTAGTAGTATTGAAAGTAGTAGTTGTACTTGTACTTCTAGTTGTATTAAATACTGTTGTTGTTGATTTACTTGTTAACTTTGATGTGTTAAATACAGTTACAGTAGTTGTAGTTGTATTAAAGACAGTATTAGTTGAATATACAGTCATCGTCATTCTAGACTCAGCTGTGTTTTTACTTGTAGCAAAAGTCGTTTCAGTAGACTTAGTTGTAGATATAGTTGTAGTTCTAGTTGTGTTGTACTGAGTTGTGGTATTTTTACTTGTAGAGAAATTAGTTCCTCTAGTCGTATTAAATACCGTAGTAGTATTTGTAGATCTACTAGTACTTATAGTAGTTGTTCGGGAAGTAGCAAAGACAGTGTTCCTCGACGTGCTAGTGCTTTTAGTAGTATTCTTACTAGTGCTAACAGTCGTGCTCGTACCCCAGAAATCTATTCTATTCCACAACCACCTCATTATATTTTAGTTTAAGGTTGAGGATATGAATCAAAATTCCCAACGTAGTTTATCAATACTTTGTTTGCTGCCAATATAAAATAGGAAATAACAGCTATGCCATTAGCCGTAGTATCAAAGTTTATTGTACCACCACCTGGAGTATAAGCTGTTGATGGTAAAACACTCCAACCTAAAGATCCTACACTTGATGGGTTGGTTATTGTTATATTACCTTGTTTACCTATAAGATCAGCTGATAAATTAACGAACGTTATTACGTTTGTTGCATTGTTTGCTGATATACTATAATTGTTACTTTCTAAAGCAAAATTAATATTATGGGTATTACCTGGCGCTGCCGTAATGTTTGTGACGCCAACTTTTTGAACTGTTAATTCACCTTTAAATAAACTATCTGAAAGAAACTGTATTGACATAAGAGTGTAGTTAAATGAATACATGGCGGCACCGAAGTACCGCCTGTATTTAATTATTTATTAAGATATAGCTGGATATTTCTCAACTAGCACTAGGTAATCTTGTGAAGTACCTGGAGCTGTTGCGAAAACAACGTCGACTTTATTATCGTCAGACCCTGCTTTTACCTCAGCAAAAACTTGAGCGTATGTTGCTCCTGAACTATCGTTACCGTAATCTAATAGAGTAACACTAACGATTGGACTGTTAAGACCGTGGTTTATTGAATATGTTAGACCTGATCCACCACTTAGCTTTTTAGTTACTTTGTTAGCCGCTGTTTCTTTTGCGTCTAACTGAGTTTGAATAGCTGAAGTTACACCATCTATATGGTTTATCTCTGCAGTTGTTGCAGTTACGCCATCCATTAAGTTTAACTCAGTAGCTGTAGCAGTTACACCGTCTAAGATATTAAGCTCAGAGGCAGTAGCAGTTACACCATCAAGTATGTTAAGCTCCGAAGTTGTAGCGGTTACACCATCTAACAAGTTAAGTTCTGTTGCAGTTGCAGTAACGCCATCTAGAATATTTAATTCTGATGCTGTGGCTGTAACACCATCCATGATGTTAAGTTCAGCAGTAGTTGCTGTAACACCATCCATAATGTTTAATTCCTCAGGAGTTGCTGATATTTGAGTTGTAGATGCGACTGCTAAAACAGGTATAGTACCTGATTGGTTTGGTAACTTAATAGATCTAGTTGCAGTTGGATCAATTACATCTAATGTTGTTTCATTACCATCATCAGTACCACCTTCAAATTTAACACCACTTGAAGTACTAATAACTTCAACGTTCTTTGTTGTTTGTGTTCCTGTTACAGATATGTTTTTAACACTTAATGTTTCTGTACTAGGATTATAGTGGAAAGCACCACCTGATGATTCGTCTAATAAACCGTTACTACCATCATGGTAAACCATGTTAAAGTTAGTGTTAGCACTTGAGCTCTCTGTAACTGTTACTGTACTAGCTAATGTAGCTGAATCAGCATTACCTTCAAGAGCACCATCAAATTTAGTAGCTTCAATTTCGCCAGAACCTTTCATTATAATACCGTCGCCATTATCAACTCTAAATATGATTTGATTATCAGTACTAAACTTTATCTGGTTTTGACTATCTCTACCCACAACAAGAGCAGTGTTAAGTATCGACTGTAATGAAGTTTGTGCTGTATCTAACGTAATTTCTAAATCAAACTCGTCACCAGCGTCACCACTGTCAACATCTGTTAAATCAGTAGTTATACCTGTTCCACCAAATATTTTTACGTGTTTACCATCTGATACTGTTACGTTGTCATCGCCTTCATCAGATATGATCCAAGAACTCATTGTTCCTGAAGCAGTACCTAGTGATTGCCATGATGAACCATTATAATATTTTAACGTTCCTGCATCATAGATCAATTTACCCGTAACATTAGTTGCGTCTGAAGTATTTGAATGATCTACAACAAAGTCGTTTAATTGGTTATTGTTAAGGTTAATGGTACCCTTAACATCCAAATTTTGTAAAAAATCAATTGCCATAGTTTTTAATTTAAGATAACAACGCCTGTGTACGAGTTGTTGTTAAAAGTTATTGTTAATGTGTTATTGTTAGTGTGACTTACATCTGCGTAAACCACGGAGTTATCATTCAATTTAATTGTTACGTTAGGAAATTTACCTAAATTGTGATTGATAGTTTTAGTTGCAGTGCCTGTGCTATCAAAAGGCACAACAGCGTTAGCATCACCATCTGTATTAAAAGCAGCAACAGCATAAACTTTACCATCAGTAAAGCTTCCGTTTGTAGTTGCTGCAGTTAAAGATGATTCATAAAAACCATCAGAGTTAGCATCTGTCCAAGGGCCAGCTGTAAATGTTCCATAGCTGTTTGGATTACCAACTTCTATTATTATTATTTTCTTATTGTTTAAGGCTACTAATGCAGGACTAATATCTAAAGAGCCTTTAAATTGAAACTTGCTAACGTTAATTTTAGTAACATTAGCAAATGTAGTACCGCTAGATGCGGTAATTTTAGCCTCACCTGTTTGTAGGCTTTGTGTTTGATTTAGTTTCCAGTTAAACTGTAAAGGTATACCAGCTGAATTAGTTTCGCTAATAAAATCAGTAACACTAGCAACTGAGAAGTTTCTAGTTTTTCCAGATCCATCAGATCCAAAAAACTTATCACCTCTTGTTACGTTATCGTCCTGAGCGTATTTACTAATTCTAGCCATTCTTCTTTTTGTTAAATTTTTCTACACTTCGACCTCCGAAATAGGCCCCAATGGTTGTCATCAAAACTAATTGAAGTAAATCTGTCCACTTCTGTTCGACGTTAAATGTTATTGATCCACTGTCTATAAATACCATGAGCACGGTCGCCACTATTAGGAATATAAGAACGAGAGGACGAACTGAACGCGTTAACCAGTTTCCGTGCTCTAAATC
>CEQR01000577.1_pt1 | contig 10790 bp, 13 predicted proteins | sample 530901 | NCBI WGS metagenome assembly CEQR01 (sample SAMEA2621085, study PRJEB7988) | marine metagenome | isolation source: saline water (ENVO:00002010), including | reverse complement strand
TTTTTTTATCGCAAAATTCCTCATAGCACGTAGCGTGCGGGGTGCTGGAGTCTTCACTACGCCCTCGCCACACGCTCGGACTTGTTCAATCAATTGACTCGCACCCATATGGGTTGGCCTCTTCACGGCTCTCGTACTTGTACGTGAGATTTTTCCTTTACTCCGAGCGACGTGCGACAGCAGGGCTTCATGGTATAAGCACGAGGTTGATGGGTGGGGTGTCGTCGCACCACCCTGTATATACGGGGTGTTGATTCACCACCCTATACAGATGCAAGTCTATGGTTTCAACGTGAAAGAAAACCACGTCACTATGGTCACTTTATTCATAGGTCTATTCACACAGATGACCATAACGAATAGTCAATACTCATAGGGTACTACTCTCAATATAATATATACATAGGAGTATGATAACTTGACTATACCTGTTGTAGTCATCGCCATGAACATAGCCGTGAACAAAGTGACTACATGACCACAACGACACCCAGCAGAAAATCGAAGGACTGAAAGCACTGCTTTATAAATCGGCAAAGAGAAAGAGGTCGATGATTTCGGCTTCGATAAAACGGATATTCAGCCCTTCCGATAGAAGGTACATACATGTTAAGCGCACCAATGATGGGAAGCATCTCTATGCTGTGTACTCAAGCAACAAGAAACCACAGTTCGGGGGTGGACAGATACTCACCGACCTACGAGCAACACCACGACAAATCTCAATGGCATTGGCCTTCGCAAGACGAGAGGGTTACGAGGTACGCTACTGGACTGGCTACGAAAACTGGTGGACGCAAGACTGGGTGCGTGTCAATCCATTCATAATCGAGGTGAGCCAATGAGTAAAGACTTGACAGATGAAATTGATGATGCGTGTGAACATATGCTTGGACACAAGAGGTGGGAGTTCGTGAGTGACGACAGTAAAGATTCAATCGTGGTGCGCTTCTTCTTTGAGAGCGAACCAACCTGCGACTTGTGTAATGATGATACACACGTTGGCTTTGTCGATGACGCTCAAACATTCAAGGTGTGCAGGTACTGTGATACTGATGGCTCACTCTTCGCACCGAAGAACTGGCCTGTCGAAGTGTTGAACGAGATTGGTCTTGACCGTGACGGCGAACCAATACCCGATGAAGATGAGGCGAGAGCCTTAGACGAAACGAACACAGACATACGTGAGGTGTTTTTTGAATGAACATGGTCGAAGTGTTCCCCCTTCTGTTCGTCGGAGTAGTGTACATTACCATCGCAGTCAAGTTGCTTTATAACTCGGTAAAGAGAAAGGAGTTGATTCAATGAACATCAATACTTGGGCGACATCAAACGGACTGATTCAGTGCATGGGTTGCAAAGGCTTCGGCAAAAGCGAACACATGGCATGGTATCTCAACAAAAAGTATGGGACTACCTTTCCGTATTGTACAATTGAATGCAAGGAGGCTGACCAATGAACGCTGATACCATACACCAAATGATACGAACCTTCGTGGGCTATGGTGCGCCCGACCACAAGGATGATGTCGGTCCGAACAAACCCGACTGGCCGTTCTTCTCACGCCTTGCACATCAAGAGCAACTTGATGAGCGTGAACTCATCGAAGCATCGGAACGATTCCACAAGTACCGCAACACACAGATGCCTTCCATCCTACGTGATGCTGGCATTGATGGTTCAGTCGATGCTTTCCTTAGCGACCTCATGCAACGAGGTGCTGATGCCAAAGAGAAGTACAAGCGTGAGCAAGAAGCACTTCGTAAGAAGCGAGAAGCCATGCGACCATTCGACAAAGCGGTGAAGCAATACATCCGTGAGCACATGCTCAACACAGGACAGAAGCCTGACCTTGCACACGTACTACTTGAGTATGAGGAGCAATCACACATGGCAATCGGTGAGCAGTACGCTATGGATTTGTTGGAGAGTACAAGCGTACCAACCATCACAGCCTTCCATGTCAATGACGTATGGAAGAACCGATACGGCAGGGAGTTCACAAGCGTACGCATTGGTCTGTCCTATCCATTCAACACAGACTGGAACAACATACTCAAGTCCGTTGCACCATTCCCGAAGGTCAAGTTCAATGGCGACCTCAAGAAGTGGACCATCGAGAACACACAAGAAACACTTGACCTCGTACGCCAACGCTTCAAAGAAGAAGGTGTGTACATCAATGCCGAGCAACTCACAGCCGAGTTCAATCAAGCCAAGCCCGAAGCCCCTTCGGTTACGCAAGTAAGCGCACGCTTACAAGGCTCAAGCATCATCCTACAATGGCCGTTCATTCAAGACCCAACAGCACGCAACCGCACACTTAGTTTCATCAAAGAAACACAGGGTCGCAAGTTCAATCCCGATGACAAGACATGGAGCATCGCATTGTCCGAAGCGTCACCGTTGGTTGATAGGATTCGCAAAGCGAACTCCAAGATGCCTCACATCAATGAGATTGCTGATGCTATCGAAGCCATACCTGAAGTCGCATCCTACATGCGAGAGCGTGCTGAACGCATCGCCATCAGCAGTGCATCCATACTCGATGACGACGAAGCCATTCAAGACATCAAGGACATACTCATTGAATCGTTTCCCGATGACCGAGAGTTGTACCCCTTCCAGTATGTCGGAGTCAAGTTCGCTCAACTCGCACATGGTCGTGCCTTGATTGGTGATGACATGGGAATCGGTAAGACCATCCAAGCCATCGCACACATAGCATTGAACATGCACAACACACCTGCACTGGTTGTCTGTCCAGCATCGGTCAAGTACAACTGGGAGAAGGAAGTCAAGGCATGGCTACCTGAATGGAAGGTCGAAGTCCTTAGTGGATGGAAGGGTGACATCCCTCGCCACTGCAATGTTGTCATCGCAAACTACGACCTCATCTCACGACGACGTGAGCAACTGCTTGACTATGGTTTCAACATTGTTGTATGTGATGAGTCGCACTACCTCAAGAACAGTAAGGCTCAACGCACACAAGCAGTGCTTGAGATTGCCAAGCAATCCGAGTCGGTCATCTGTCTTTCAGGTACGGCCATCACCAACAGACCAAACGAATTCTATACCACACTCAATCTCCTACGCCCCAACGAGTTCAGCAACTTCTATGAGTACGGCAAACGATACTGCGACGGACATCAGAAACCAATTGGTCGAGGCAAGTTCGCATGGGACTTCAATGGTGCATCCAACACAGACGAGTTGCACAATCGTACTCGTGACTTCTGTATTCGTAGACTCAAGAGCGAGGTGCTTACTGAATTACCTGCTAAAGTACGCTCGCTTCACTACATCAATCCAACGTCGCAACAGACCAAGGACTACAATGCCCTGCTTCGTAAGTGGCTTGACGAGTATGATGCACACCGACACTATGGTACACTGCCCAAAGGATTCGTTCTCAACATGCTGACTGACCTACGTCATGAGTGTGGTCGCATGAAAGTCGAGCACGCCATCCAGTACGTCAAAGACTACGTGGAGATTAGTGGTAAACCCATCGTTGTCTTCGCACATCACCGTGACATTCTTCAAGCCATCTTCACCACACTACGTGAGGACGAGAACCTACGTGGCATGGTTGGTGCTATCGCTGGTGACATGCCAGCACAGAAGCGACAACAACAAGTCGAAGCATTCCAACGTGGTGACCTCATGGTACTCGTGTGCTCAACCATCGCAGCGAAGGAGGGCATCACGCTTACAGCATCCGACACCACACTGTTCGTTGAACGTGAGTGGGTTCCCGCATACGAGGAGCAAGCCGAGGACCGAGTGAACCGTATCGGTCAAGAGAGTAATTCAGTAAGTGCAGTGTACTTGTCCGTCGAGGACACCATTGACGAGAAGTTCAACTACGTCATCGAACAGAAGCGTAAGGTTGTACAGGCTGTGCTTGACGGTGGTACAGTGGATGAACGTGTAGGTATATCCAACATGCTCATCGCTAAGATGATACAAGACGGTGACATTCCATCCGATTTCCTTGAGAAGAAAAAGAGGACTGAATCGGTTTGATTTATAAATCGGCAAAGAGAAAGAGGATGAAAACATTGGAGGTTAAAGTATGACATCACAGAAGGCAGAAGCATTGGCTAAGTACACGAAGGCACACGAAGCAGGGATGATGAGTGGGAATTGGCAACCATTATCCACCATGCGATTCAACTTACTCACCCAAGAGAGCGAGTTGTCTGATTACATGGCAGTCATTGGGGACAAGGAGGAGTTGAGTGACTATCTCAAAGACCAACTCTTGAGTACCGAGAAGATTGAGGAGTTCGTTACATACGTCAAGACATCAGGTGTTATCACTATGGAGATAAGCAACGGTGGTGGTGTACTTTCACAGCCAGTCTTCGTACGTGCTTGTCCACTCACACCACGTCCGGGGGTTCTCGAATCTTCACCCGTATTCACAGTCGATGAGTTGCGTGACACATTGACTCGCATCGCTGACAAGATGTTGTCCGTCGATACTGCTGACACCACAGCCTACGAGCATGGACTCATTGACCCATTCGGTTGCATCATCGTACAGCGATTCGTTGCGGCTGACGCATCAGCCGTTGTCGCACCGAACTCATACATCATGATGGGTGACAGCCACGATGGTATCACAGCAGGGAGTGCAACGCTTCGCCTTGCTCTCCCTCACCAATCAGACTGGAACACAACAAACAACTTGAGCACACTCAACATCGACCCTGCTCTCATTGAACTGGAGTTCATCTCACGCATCAATGGTGCGGGTGAGATGGACGAGCGAGTGACTCGTCACAATCGTGGTTCAACTGCCGTCAATCACGAGTCGTACATCGTGCAGTTGCGTGGCTCATCGGGACACACTCCACTGGTCACTCCACCTGCGGGTGTGACCATCAACGGTTCGATTCCACAAGGTAAGGTCAAGGTCAAGGCCGTACACACAGTTCACAATTCAGGCGACGAAGAGTTGGCTCGCCTTGAGGAGATGCTTCGTAGCGACCCACCAAAGGGTACAGTTGTATCACACATTGGTACAGGTGCATCGCACTTGTCCCACCATGCAGGGCAGTGCCGTAAGTATGGTGTTCCTTACATCGTCAATGAGGTCAAGGTTGGACAGCAATGGCAAGAGGTTGCATCGGGTTGGGTGACAACCGACATGAAGTTCAAGCCTCAACCATACAATCCATTCGAGTACAGTGACGCATTCCAATCAGGATTGCAAGTAGGTTTGCATCGTTTCGCTCGCCAACATGGTTGGCTCTCTAATCACTTCCATCAGTTCATTGGTGCTCCATTGATTGACCCATCCAACACTGCCTTCTTCGGTGGTGTGTTTGTCGGATGGCTTGTCAATGCAGGGCTGTCCGTATCTACTGGTGAGTTGCGACACTCCGCAGGTATGCGTAATGAAAAGCACACGTACATGACACCACTGGTTGTGTCATCCATCTATGGTGACCGTTTGCAAGAGAGTCATAGCGTTGCTATGAGCCAAAATCGTAAGCACTACTACATGGCTATCGAAGACAAGCCTATCACACTCGACTCCATCATCGCTCTCCTCAAGTGGACGAGCAAGCAGTACTACGGTGGATGGTCGGGTGGCTATGGTGGTGCGAAGTACAAGAAGTCGGTGGACAACACACTCAAACTTGCACAAGCAATCAAGCGTTACCTCAAGAAACCTACCGAGCAACAGATGCTCGATGTCATTGGTGAAGCAAACATGTGTGAGAACAACATACACAACACTGGGTTCTTCTTCAACAAGTTCCTATCAAAGACGGCACTCGACTGGGGTACGAATGCGGGACTCATCGAACTCAATCCAGCGGAGTTCTTCCGTGTGTACTATGCGGCATACGATGCATACCAACATCGTGACGCTGACCATGACTCGGAGGATGTCACGCACATCTTCAAGTATGTTGAGAACATTACAAACGAGACACTGCAATCCAAACCTATCTTCCTACGCAGTGACCTACCACAAGAGATGCGTGACCTTGAGGAGAAGATTGTTGGGCATGGTCGATTCCACGGTCAAGGCGCACATGGATATACAGACGACGATGCATTCATTCCATGCGGTTCATCCCACTGTGTCAAATGTAAAGACCTTCAACTTGTCAAGTTCAAGCGAGCACTTCCACTTTACAATGTGTCAAGTGTGACCACCAATGTACAAGCACTCTCCTATCCTGAAGCGAACACTGTCGATGAAACACAATCCAACATCATGTATGCAGGTGTGGTTATACTCAAGCAAGTGATGCGAACCAAGGCATTCAATCCTACAACTGACTTCATCATCAAGACGCTCAAGATGGGTGATGAGATACAGAAGAACTTCAACATGATGACCGACTACCACAAGGTCAAGGCACAGCAAGCCTTTGCCAACTTCTATTCACTGACCATGGACAAACCTGTGTTCATTGAAGCACTTGAAACACTCACACAGGAGGAAGAATGATGGGACGACGAAACAAACGTAAGACTCGAAAGCAACAACGAAAGAACAAGAAGAATACTGGGGGAAAGAATATGAAACCGATGACAAACAAAAAGACAACAACGACGAATACATGGAGCAAGCACAACTGCCACACAGGACAGGAGCCTATCTTCACATCAGCCGATGGCATCACCTTCTATGGTGGTGGCAAGAACCGTAGCGGTGGGTGGCACAAGATGTCGCCACTACCTGACCTTGCGATGGGTCCGAGCGAAACCATGCATGGTGGTGTTACATCCAAAGACGACACTATTGTACCCGATGGGTTCTCGTGTGCCAAGTTCATCGGCTCGTCCGAGCCTGAACCTTTGTTCATCCACTTGGACTTTCCCGACTTCGGCATCCCTGCATCACCTGCATTGTTTTGGTATGCACTGGTCGATGACATTCGTGAGCATCAACTTACTCGTGTATCTGTACAGTGTGCAGGTGGTCATGGTCGCACTGGTGTACAGTTGTGTATCTTCCGTTACCTCACTGCTACCGAAGAGGAGCGTGCTTCCTACACAAGTGCGGCTGACCTCATCGAGTGGGTGCGTGATGCACACTGCCACCACGCTGTCGAAACCAATGGACAACAGCAGTACATCGCTGATGTGTGTGACCTGCCTGTTGGTAAGGCCATGATTGAGAAGCCGACCTACTCATTCAATCAGTACACCAACATCTACAAAGACTACACGATGGGTGGCAAGTGGGGTGACACCGACGGAGATTTTGAGTCGGCCACAGGTTCACAGGACAAAGACATCTGTGAAGGCTGTGGCTCATACATTCATGAAAGCGATTACGAGTACGGTGATTGTGGTGTGTGCGGTCATCCTATTGGCGGCCATGCTGATGTGAAACTGGATGCTTGCCCTGCCTGTCATGGTAAGCACATTGATGACAATGGTAATTGCATGGACTGTGACTACGACACGACTCGTGAGGGTGAGTCTAAGGACAAGAAGATTTGTTACGACTGTGACCGTGAGTTCAGCGTACGTGAGATGTACATTGAAGAGGGTGACACTTCCTGTGCATCCTGTATCGTTGAGCGAGCAAATGCAAACAAAGGTGATGGTAAGGCTTTGGTCTTTACACCACCGAAGAAAGACAACGAGGCTACCCTGCAATGTACAGTGTGCCTTAAACACAAACCTGTGCGTCACATTTACACACACGAATTGATTGATGGAAAGTCCACAGTGACTTGCTTTGGATGTAAAAGTAAGAACTGATTTATAAATTGGCAAAGAGAAAGGAGATGATAATATGGCAAGAACACACCACAACACATACAAGACTGCAAAGGAATGGGAGCGACAAGGACTCGTAGGCAAGAGCCTCCAGTTCACGGATGATGAGATTGTATCGACACTGGGCATTGGTAAATCCAAAGACATGTGTCGTAACTCATGTGCGATGGACATGGCACTGACGTACACACTGATGTCCTTCGGTCCTGACCGTGAGGTAACAGCGAAAGAGTGTATCAACGAACAGACAAGGCGTGCCTTTTGGTACGACACACGACTGCTCGCACAGGCTACATCCAAAGTACCTAACAAGAATGACACCGAATACTTTCAAGAGCATGGTAAATACCCAATGATGAAAAGTACCGACTGGCACATCAGGAAGACCTTGTGGGATGAAATTCAAAGCGGTGCTACATGGAAGGAGTTGGACACCAACCCTCTCTATCGTGCGAAGATTATTTCATCATGGCAAAGCAACAATACACACTTTAGGAATTGGGAGAACACAGCACACCTCACCATGCTCGAAGAACACATGGAGCGTGGTATGAATCGTGTGCTCATGGACAAGGATGGTGAGAAAGAATTACTGCGTTGCATCAACAAAGGTTTCAATCGCATGGTCAAGAACGGACGATGCATTCAAACATCATCAGGTCGTGGTCGTACATTCCAATGGACAGAATGGAATTGGTTGGAACGAGTACGCCAAGAGGTTCTTGTAAGCAACTCGTTCAACCGTAAGATTGGTGACACCATCAACGGTTGGGTGTACAGCATCAAGGACACAACGGACTGGTGGGGATGTAAAGTCCATACGTATCACTGGAAGCCTGTTGATGTTCTTGAATTCTACAGGGTACGCATCGCAAGTGGTTCAGTAACTAACGGTAGTGGTAAATACATCAATGGTCAATGGAAGTACCCGAAGGTGTACAGGGATGCGTTCCAAGATACACCGTATGTCTTCGGTACAAAGGCACAAGCGGAGGACTATGCTTCATTGCTATGCGAGCAGTTGGTTGCACCCACTACATCCTATCCAGTATGGCGTGAGGTTGATGAGGACTTCAATGCAATCGACAAATCCTTGTCGGCTGTTGCAGTGGCCGTTGATTACCCATTGCGACTCAAGCCCGAAGTGTTTGTTGAAGACCTATCCACACCGAAGGAGATACTACTTGAGTTCCTCAAGTCACCTGCGGCCAAGTCAAACTACATGGGTATGTTCGACAACCTACCAAAGATTCCAGTGAACATCACGAAGGTGAAGAAGGAAGAGGCGGAGGCTGATGCGTGAGTCTGATGACTATCATCAATCACTGCTTTATAAATTGGCAAAGAGAAAGGAGATGAAAACTATGGATGACTATTACAGACTGGTATTGAGCACAACGCATTGGTATGAGATGCAACGAGTGAACCCACATTGGTTTCAAGTGACCTTCGTTGAGAACGGTGACGGGCGATACGTGGGCTACATGGTACGTAAGACGACTCGTGGATGGGAGTTATTCAACGACCTATCGGATTCGGGACCGTCGTATGTCGTACCCAATCGAGCATCACTGATACCGATGAACATACCTGATTACATGAACGAGGAGGAATGAACATGGTGAGTTGCCCTGCGACACTGGACGAATTAGCATACAACCATCACTGGAGTTGCACAGATTGTGGATGGATTACACTCAAGGACTTGAAAGAGTACGGTTTTGATGAAGAAGTAGATGACATCATCGAGTACATTCCAAACATCATAAACATGTGGAAGAGAGTGCTGAAAGATATGAAAATCATAGTACAAGAGAGGGATTACAATGACAGAAAACAATGAAGACAAAAGTACAGAAGAATTGACACAAGATGTGAATGATTTCATTGCGAAAATATTCGCACCAATGAACATGGAAGTGACAAACATGAACGAACAACCAAAACAAATTATTGACGAAGAATACATGAAGAACAAAAAAGTGGACGGACCGACCTTACAGATTCGTACCTTGTGCGACGGAGGTACAGGTATGATGCACCTTCAAGGATATGGTGAGGTGAGCATCAACCGTGACTACGGATTTGCGGCTAAGTATGCCATGCCACACGACGTAGGGATGTACCTTGCGGCACTCAAGCCCAAGTTCCAATCCTTCGCTACTGATTCAGTTGCCTACGTACGCAACGTGACTGTCGAGAAATACAATGACGGTTACCAACTTGTTATTTCAGGTTCAAACAATGCTGACATGATTGAGGGTATTGACAACATCTTCAAGTTCAACTTCTCAAACCAATGGCGACTCGACATGCACTTCCAATTGTGCAACGAGTTGATTGACTTCGTTGAGCAAAACAATACGTACATTCAGTGTGAAGGTAAGCGACCAACACAAGGCGTTGAAACAAGCGAGGAGTGAGTGACATGGAACATCCTGTATTAGTATTCAGTCTTCGCACTGACAGCAACATACCCATTGACATGCCCGATGATTTTGCCATGACAGCACTAAAGATTGCGGGTCTTCTCAACCAACTCTACAACTGTGGCGTTGAGGTTGGGTACGGAAGTGCGACCCACAAGTATGTCGATGACATCTTGAAACACTTGGACCTAAGCGGTGAGCGACATGATTGACACAGACAAATACGAAGGACACTTAGTGAGTGAAGGACAGACTTGGGTTTGGTCTAAATGGATGCTGAAAAACGCTGAAACGATTGAACAACATGAATCCACCTCCGCACTATTGAATGACGCACCACTTTTCCTTGAAGAAGTCAAGCGGTTGCGTGAACAGATTGTGGACATGATTGACAGCATGGACAACCACTACATTCGTGACATACAACATGCCACTGATTGCTTGAGAGACATGATAGGTTACTACGAGGATGAGGAAGAATGATTGACACGGACAAATACGAAGGACACACGGAAGCATGGAAAGTGAAGTATGATGCACAGCACAGGTATGTGCTTATGCAACGAGAGTTGAGCGAAGTAGATGCTAAACTGATA
>CEQR01110816.1_pt1 | contig 10806 bp, 14 predicted proteins | sample 530901 | NCBI WGS metagenome assembly CEQR01 (sample SAMEA2621085, study PRJEB7988) | marine metagenome | isolation source: saline water (ENVO:00002010), including | reverse complement strand
TCAGCGGCTTTTTCAGTTTGCTTTTTAATATTGAAAACAGGCACTTTAATCAAATCACCATGGCTATGACATTTTATACACTTTTCTTGCTCAAAAAACATGCCATGACTAACTTCAAAGACCTCTTTACAACTATCACACTTATAAGTGTATCGGGGCATATTAATCTGATCCAGTAGTGTTTTTTACTTCTTCTACTATTGGTGCTGTTGGGTTAATTTTAAAATTTGGAGGATTCTTTACTAGAAGTTCCTCACTTGAGCTAACTTGAAAGTCAAACTCCTTTAAAACAGGGACAATATCGCTTTGTTCCAGTAAGGACTTTTGTAAAGCCATCATGATGGCTCCCATTGCTTGGTTAGATAATTTCATTTTATTTCTCCTTGAAAAAAGTTTCTGAATTTATATTTTTGTCATCTATAAAAAGATCATATATTGGCTTACCAAAGTGAAGCTCGTGGTGTTTTACATTCCACTCTTTAAATTGTTGCTCCGTTACATCTCTCCAGTCAATACCAGAACCGGTTCCTCTGGCTGTCCAATACACAATTTTGTCTCCATTATCGTACATTGTATTAATTTTTTTAATGTTTTTTTTTATAGGTGTAGCTTTAGAGTAGTCTCGATTTTCAGGACTTATACAGATTGTCTCATCTATATCAACATAGACTATCATTATGACAACTCCTTTTTATAAAAATTGTCTCTAAAAAAATCAATCTTAATTGATGAATTCTCTAAGTTAAAAACTGTGTTGTTTTTCATCATATAAAATGTATTTATGAACTCTGGGTAACCTTTTGAGCCGTCATTATAGTACCTGGGAGTGTCAAAATCTCCAAAACCTACTGATTTTATTTCTTTTAGATTTGGAAAAAAGTTTAAAATCATAGGTATGAGCACGCAGCTGAATTTGTCTGTGTTTGTTTTCTTGTTTCCGCTAAAAATGTACAATTGTTTTTTATAGTCAAAGAATGAACTAGCAAACTTAGGATGGGTTATATCTATACAGGTGGAATCTTTTTTTATAACCTCTTTGAAATTATCTTGAAACTTTAAAGATATAAACTTCTCATACGAACTTCTGAAGTCTCTTATAAAACTGTTACAGGTAAAACCATATCTATAAAAAGTGCTTAAATCGTTTTCATAAAGATCATATATCATCAAGCTAGTATCTGATAAAAAGGGATCATTTTCATAAAAATTCATCTTTCTACCTATTGTGTACGGATCTAAGAAGGAAAAGTAATGAGGTTTTATACCTATCTTTTGTAAATAAAACAATGAATCAGTATAAGAAAATATTTTATACCCATTCGATAAAAGATCTTCTATCTCTTTTTTTGGGATTTCATTGACCTTTTTTGAGGGACCAGTTATTAAAAGTTTTTCAATATTATCCATTCGCCACTCTCTTGTCTGGATTGTTTAGATACTCTTGGTACTCTTCTCCTAGTTTATCGGTCAGTATTTCTGTTGAAAGGTTACAAGCATGTTTGTGCCCAACATTGTTGAAGGATATTTCAGAGCCTACATCGTGCAATATATAGTCCCAAAATTCTAAATATTGTTCAACGTACCTCTTCATTCTTTTTTGCTGATCGTATAAAGACTCAAATGTACCAGTTTCAGGCCATTTTTTAGGTTGAAAAGAGTGAAAATGCTTCTTTTCTTTGCCTGGTAATATTGGCCCATCCATACCTACAATAGATATGTGCTTGGGTTTTAAATTACAAAGGTAAGATATTATTCTTGTCATAGCTCCTATCTTGGAATGATACCTAGTATGACCCCAAACTACCCTTTCTCCATATTCTGTTTTAAATTTAACGAGATCTGACTTTGGCCTTCCTACATTCTCAAAACAAATTAAAGTTTCATCATTCCTTTTTAAATAATCTTTTAAGTTTTTAGATTCAAAATCAATCTCATCACCCAAGAAAACCATAAACATCTTTATTTTATTTATAGTCTCATTGTTATAAAAATGATTACAAGAAAAAACATGATCATAATCAGAAACACTATATTGAGATTCCATAGAAGATGGACCGCCACCGATTACAAGTATCTTTGAACCTTCAATTTGAGCAAGATTGTCACTATATTGGTATATACATTCACTGTTAGCCTTAACTTTTCCTCCCCCCAGATAGGGAACCAGTTCCTTTTTGACATATTCTAGCCCTTGCAAAGGGTTACCTTTAAATTGAGATGAGGGATATATAAAAGAACTATCTTTTATACTGTGAGTTTTCCATGTTTTTTCAAAAGTCCATTTCATATTATTGCTCCCGGGAGTCGTAATCTCTTTTTAACATCGAAAGGATGTGAGAGTCCCAATATTTACCTTCTGAGTAGTAGTTCTCTCTTAACATCCCTTCGTCTTTAAACCCAATATGCCTGTACATGTCCAATGAGGCGTTGTTACTATATACTTCACACCATATTCTATTAAGGTTTAAATACTCAAAGCCATATCTACATAATTGCCTAAGAGCGTCAGATCCAAACCCTTTTCCTCTATACTCCATATCACCAATGTAAATAGCAAACTCAGCTGTACGGCTGACCCAGTTTACATATGATAGTGCGCAATGGCCTATGATTTTTTGTTTTTTTTTATCGTTTATGGTAAAGTGAAATTCAGTTGATTTAGTTGTTACATTACTAAACCATTCTTGCTGCATTTCTTTTGTAATTTCTCGATACTCTCTAAAATATCTTCTGAGGGAGGGGAGGTTTCTCCATTGTCTCAACTGCTCAATATCTTGAGACTCAAGGCCTCGGAGCATTATTTTGCTGCCATTTATCACTATTCTATACTCACTAATTGATTAAACTTTTCAGCATATCTTATCCCAACTTCGGAGCCCCACGTACTCATTAGTGCTTTGACATTCTTAATACTTCGACTATGTGGCCATGGCCGCATTTCTTCTGCGTAACAATCTTCTAAGCACCTTAATTTATCGCCGTATGTTCCCCCTACATCAATATATGTATTGCTATTAAATTTAGAATTAAAATTATAATCTGTAGAAGATGGTATATAATAAGTCATAATCCTGTGTTTGAGGCCGTACTGAGGCCTAAAAACAGTAAGAGACACATTATTTACAGCTCTATGGTCCACATTTAAGCAAGATGAGTCATGAGTTAATATCAGATCAGGATTAAAATCTACATTATTTTCAACAAATTTACATAAATCTAGTGCTGAAACTGTGTCCATCTTGTTATCTGGAAAGTTACCTGTACAATAACTGTGTATTCCCAAAATATCTGATACCTTGTCTAAGGTTTGTCTATCATTCCTGGGACTGGATGAAGAATGAACTCTGGATGAAACTCCATCAGTAAAAACAATTAATCGAATCTTACTACCCAATAGTGATAGCTTTTTTATTGTTGCACCACAGCCTAAAGTTTCATCGTCAGGATGTGCGGCGAGGACTAACACATTTTCATATACTGGTAACATCTTACTCTATTTCTTTCCGTATCTTTACATCTGATATCACTAGGTTTCCGGAAACTAATTTTGCTCTAGAGAATGATAACATAAAATTGCCAACTTTTATACATGCTTCGTCATACCCTTCAGCATCAAGGGCCCTTATGTGATCATAAACTTGACATATGTCACTTTCATTATTCATTACTTCAAGGAGCTTGGAGCCCTTCAATCTCTTCAGTGTAGTTGGTGTTCCAATTTGTGCTTTTGGCGTTGGGTTATTTTTAATACATATCAATATAAGATGGTGCGCTACTTTTGAAATTTGCATCCAAATATCAGTTAGCGACCCATGTAAGCTTATAGGCTTAGAACAATATATGTCTCCTGAATCTATTTGTTCAGTCATTTGTATTGCGTTAACCATGGACGAATGAACTCCTCCAAATATTTGATTTTGCAAGGGAGAACCGCCTCTATAATTTGGCAAGTTTGCTGTATGAAAAACAACACATCTATAATTTGAAAAAATATCTTTTTCTACTATTTTTGACCAATGAAAGAAAAACACCCATGACGGATTTTTCTTGATGAGGTCATCTTTGTAACTATCATCACTGTAAAGTAAAAAATTTATTCCACTATTTGTCAACATACTACATAAACTATCAGTCCATATGTTGCGTTTTGAGACAATAAAAATCATATCGTTTTGCTTAGTCAATTTCTATAAACTCATCAATATTATAATCTCTGCCTGCTTGTTTTCCGAGTACGTTATAATACTCAGATGAGTGAATATTTCCAGCAAGAAAGGGTCGTTTTGTTGTGGTGTTATTTGTAGTAAAAATGTCCCCTTTTTTAATTGATTGATTAGCAACCACAGACCTCATTGCTTTTACAAACTTTTGTTCACTATTAGTAAAAGCATGTTGTGTGTCAGTACACATTGTCTCAGCTACTCTGATTTGGTCAATCATTTTCTTTAACATTGCTGGCTCAACAGCAAAGGGGTGATCTGGACCTGGTAAATGTCTTGATAATGTAAAATGTTTTTCTATACAGGTTGCGCCTTTGGCAATGGCCAGCGAAGGCGCTAAAATGCTTTCAGTGTGATCCGATAGGCCCACCTTGACTTCTGGGTATGTTTGTCTTATATTGTCAATCCTGTTTAGGTTTATATCTGTATTTGGCGTAGGGTAGGCATTATTACAGTGAAGGATTGTTATGTCTGGATTTGTTTGTTCTTTACTTGCCCAGTCTATAATGTTCTTAATTGAATCTATGTTACTACCTATCCCTGCTGAAACAACGAGCGGTAACCCAAAAGAGGCGACCATTCTAACGAACCGAGGATCCGTAGACTCAAAACCCGCAATCTTTAATCTCTTTACTCCCAACTTTACTAATTGTTCGGCAGCTGCCTCATCAAACGGTGTAGACATAAATTCAATTCCGACCTCATCGCAATAGCATTTTAAGTCTTCTTGCCATTCTCTAGGCAGCTCTATATCTCTAATGAGATTATTTATGTTTTTATAACCAGCGAAATCTGGTGTGTTTTTTGAATATAACGTTTCTGATGAATATGTTTGAAATTTTACTGCATCTGCCCCTGACTCATGGGCAACTCTTATAAGTGAAAGCGCTTGATCAAAATTCCTATTATGGTTAGCACCTGCTTCTGCTATAACTAATACACTCATTTACTATCTTTTCTAGCTCCAAATCTGATAAATTCTGGTGTATTGGCAAGTTTATTATTTTGTTATCGTAAGATTCTAAATTTTCTAAAACCTGGTCGCAAAAATACTGTTTGGTTTTGTGTAAAAATGGATAATGAAAACTAGCTTGGACACCATTTGCTTCTAAATACTCCCTCATCTTATCAGATTCTAGTTCAGGTTTTAATATAACACTACAAAGATAATAAGAAGACCCCTCATCGTGATTTGTAAACCTGCCTATTTTGCCATCTAAGTTATTTTTTAAAAAATTAAAATTTGATTTTCTTTTATTCACATTTTTTAAACACTTCTCTAGCTGTGACAGCCCTATTGTGGCGTTCAAGTTATTTAGATAGAAGTTAAAACCAGATTGAACCAAATCATAGCTATCACTTATTTGTTTTCTGCCAAAGTTTCTTCCTTGTAGGAAATATTCTGGATCTTCATTTGTTGCCACTAGGCCGCCATTTGACATACAGACTGGTTTTACAGAATGAAAAGAGTAAAAATCATAGTCACTATCCATTTTTGAACTAATACAATGAGCAGAGTCAACAACTACTGTTGCTTTATATTCTTTTGCTATCTCTGATATATCTTTGATTTGTGACACACCGCCATACAAAATGGGCATAACAACTATATGCTTGTCGGTTTTCTTTATAATCTTTTTCAAATGATCACCGCACATCAGAAGATCTTGATCTACGTCAACATACACAATTTTATGTTGGTTTTTTAACGCGGCATACACTGGTGATACAAAAGCTAAAGATGGAGTATAAACAACACACTCCCCATATTTTTCATATAAATACTCAAATATAATATAGGCTGCAGCCGAAGCAGACGAGGTACCTATGTTGTTGGTTTTATTTGAGAATTTTTTATATTCTTTTTCAAACTTATTGACATTTTCTCCAAACCCAAGTATCTTACTTTTAAGTACTTCGGAAACTTTATTAATATCTGAATGTTCTATATTGGGTTCAAAGCACTTTATCATTCTATAACTCCTCTTTTTCTATCAGATAAAGACAAGTATACATCTGACTTTTTATCTACAAAATTTATCTCTTCAGTGTCATATTCAAAAGTTGGTAAAATACTATTTTTTATGTGTGGAGCATCTGGCCTTAGATAACATGCATGTGTTGCGATTCTTTGTCCTTTTGTTACTCTGCCCCCTTTATGAAAGCCATTAGAATCGAAGAAGCAAACTGTGCCGGCTTTTCCCTCCATACAAACTATGTCCTCTTTGGGTATAGAAGCTACGGCTGATTGGTTTAAATTAGCAGCACCGCCATGCATATTTGGCCAAATGTGTGAGTTTCTTTTGCCATAAGAACTTTCCTTGACATACCACAGAGCACCATTCTCTCTACTTACATCATTATAATATACGAACACCTTGAACGTATTGGTATCTTCTTGGTCTCTATGCCAGTTTTGGCTAGCTGAGGGTGGGAAGGGATTTTGAGGGTGATACATCACGAGACAATTTCTCATCTTTACATTGTCCACTTGTAGATATTTTTCGGCAAGATCTAAAAAAACGTTATTTAAGTAAAATTGTATGATGCTTCCATCTTCTAGGCCCAAGGATCTTCCTAGGAGTTGCTTGTTTTGAAGTTCATAAAACTTTTTTCTATCTCTAATAGGGTTGTGTTTCAGTAATCTATCAGATCGATGCCCAATCTCTTCTCTGCCAACAAGGTTCTCCAAATATTGCTTATTTTGCGCAAACAAGCTTTCTACGCCAAGATCAAAAACATTCGATATGCAATAACCTTTTTTATTTAGAGATTCTAGAACCATTTTAAGATCCACTTTTTGTCTCTCCGGAACCTCTCTTGATTAAATTCACAAGCTCTTTTACGTCTTTACTTACATGAAGAGAAGAATTAAAATGTGGACCTTGGTATTTCTTCCAAATATCATTGTGGTCTCTCTTGGTATACTGAGGCCTCACACAGAGAAGATTTATGCCCTCTACTTTGTATGTGAATGGCAATTCTGTCTCCGCTAGCATGTCTTCATGTAACTTTTCTCCAGGTCGAAGGCCCATCATATCATATTCAAAAGGAGAGCCGTGTAGGTGCTCTACTGCCTTTAAAATAGTTGTCATGTCGTAAGAATTAATTTGAGGAATAAAAACCTCTCCACCCTCACAATTGGTAACTGCTCCAAGGACAGTGTCGACCGCATCTTCTAGAGTAAAAAGAAACCTTGTCATCTCTAGGGAAGTAACCTTTATATTCTCGCCCTGATTCAGCAACCCCAACCAAAGAGGTATAAAAGATCCACGAGATGCTATTACGTTGCCATACCTAACTGAAGAGAATATGGTAGAACTTGAATCATAGTCGTGGTTTGTGAACAATCTTTCTGCTATGAATTTAGAAGAACCGTAGACATTCACTGGCTGACATGCTTTGTCTGTAGAGATAAGAACACACTTCTCAACATCTGTTAGTAATGACGCTTTAGCAACATTGTCTGATCCATGGATATTTGTCTTGATACACTCATCTGGATGAAACTCCATATCGTCAATCCTTTTGAGTGCAGCTGTGTGTATAACCACATCTGGTTTTTCCTTTTTCATGGAAACATAAAGTTTATCAAAATCTCTAATATCCCCTATGATACATTTAACTTTATTGTCTGCTCCGAATTTAAGTGCTTGCTTTCCCTCATCTCGGGAATATACAACTATCTCACAATTATATTGTTTCAGCCTAGAAACAAGCGCGTTGCCCAGTGAGCCAGTTCCGCCAGTGATAAAAACCTTTTTATTTTTCAGATATTCAAAGTTCAAAATTTATCTCCTAACAATATTTGTATCTATCGAGGGGTCCATATTAAAGGTTGTGTGAGCCCACCCATCACCCGTATAGCTTTTATCAACCAAGCTATCTCTATTGTAATTTATGGGTCTAAACTGTAGTGTAGCTGCTAGCCTATCACCCTTAGTTGGTAGCGACCCTTTATGAACAATATTATTGTCGAACAATATTGCTGTTCCCATTTTACCATGTATCGGCGTTGGTTTACAACCACTTTTTACCATCGCTAGTATAGCTTCATCTGGTACCCTGGAGCCCCACCAAGAACAGTGTCGCGATTGGTGCTCTCCTTTCGATGTGCACCAATCTTTATGATCAACTCTTCTTGTTGTTGCTTTAACAGCTTCGTTGTCTGTATCTTTGATATATTCAAAGGCTCCGTAGCCGGCGGTGACGTTGGATAAATATACCATTATTTTAACCTGTTCTTTGGGATTATTGTCAAGATGCCATATCCAAGAACTTTTATTCTTGTTTGAATCTTTGGGTGTTTGGTATATTTTTATATTATCACAATAAACATAAGAGCCAAAAACATTATCCTCCAAATATTTTTTAAAATACTTATCACATAAAAGCTGAAAATCATCCATAAATGGGGATACAGATTTTACAGAAAGCGCGTTTATTTGCTGCACTGTTCCTTGCTCTAACATATTGTTTGTAACATCTTTCGATATGTTACTTACTATTCTATAATACTCCTCATCTAAAATCGAATCTGGTATCATCTGTAATCTTAAATCATAAATGGAGACGTCAGGCTTCTCGGTATTGTTAAACTCTTTCCTGCAACTATCGTAATATTCGGCCCACGTCTTCATCTTATAAGATCCTGTCTACATCCACGTATTCGATACCCGCCCGTTTCACTATACTACAATTAGGATTTAGTGAGTATATTTTAAGATTAATTTTATTTTGATTATTTTTCCACACATCAAGGTACCTGTACTGACCAACGTAAGACTTAGTTCTACTATCCGTAGGCTCCATATGTTGATAAAATCTACCAGAAAGCCCGTCAAAACCAATTACATAAATCTCAGTAAACCCTAAATGCCTAACCACTGGCAACACTGCCATTGATAGTTTATTTTCAGCTCCAACATTTGGTAAAGAAAAGTCAATTGATGTACCAAAAAAAACCTTACCAAGTCGTAAGCTGTGTTCTAAGTTACCATTTACACTTTTAAATTTTTGTTTATCTTCTTTTTCAACTCTAAAAATAGTATCAGCCTCTACATACTGGATGTTGTTTCTATTTTTTACTCTGCTTAATAGGTCGCAATATTCAGACCAGCCCCGCGGTGTTGACTCCAAAGATGTACTGCCGCCAGTAGGGCAATATCTTTTAAACTGTTCAATATCTTCGCCATCAACTGTTGAAGGTAAAATTACATTTGTTTTTATATCAGGGTTGTTACTAATATACCTTAATCCTGGAATTGAACCATTAGGATCATAATAAGTCCAATAGTCCGGGGTTATTCCAAAGTAGTCAACACAATATGGAAATGTTTTTTGAAAAGCAAAAATAGGTATGTTTGAATTTTTTACTTTTGTTATAGTTTTTATATTTTCTGGGGTCAAGCAACTGGGGCCAGGGCCCAGTATAAAAATTTTATTCATTTAGCTTACCATAGAAAGATTCGTACATCTTAAATTCCCACTCGTAGTCGACATCAAAAGTCTCTTCTTCTTTTATATTCCAAAGTTTAATGTCTCCGGGCTTCGAAAAGTCCCCCATCCACACGTTTCTACCAATTGACTCCAGAGAACTGGCATATAAGCAATGTGCCGCTTCTCTAACCGGCTTTGCTGTTTTAGTATTCATAACTGCCTCATTTATGGGTGTCAAGAAATTACCATCTTCATCCCAGAAGTAATTCTTTTTTTTCATAACAGCAAACATACCAGAGTCCTCACATTTCAAATAATCATAATAAAAGTTCTCTATTGTCTCGGACTTCATAAATGGGGTACAAGCATTTACAAGAACTATATTTTTATGAGGCAATTTATCCCACCATTCATATATTTCCACCATTGGCGTACCCTCGGACATTGCTGATTTCTCACTTCTATGAAATATGTTTACTGGATACTTTTCGCATATTTCAACTAGTTCTTTTTCATGAACAGAAACCCATATATTCTTGTTGGGAATACTTGATTTTACAAGCTTCTTGAGGCATATATCCATCAATGTCGTACCAGCAAAGGGTCTAATCATCTTTCTAGGGCACCTTTGGGAAGACAACCTTGCCTGTACTATAACTCCTACATCTTCTAGCTTTTTCATTAATTTCCTCTTAACTTCTTTCTTGATGGCAGCTCACCATCGGTAACTTTCTTAACGCCATCCCCATACGACAACTCAAGCTCCCTAACTCCCCTAACAAGCTTAATTAAACCCTGAGGTTCAACCGAAGCCAAGTGATCTGAGCCCCACATTGTTCTATCTAAAGTTATGTGCCTCTCCAGTATAGTGGCCCCTAAATAAACAGCAGCAACTGTGGTGCCAAGACGAAACTCATGACCACTATATCCGACCTCACAATCATATCTATCTTTTAAGGTCTTTATACAACTTAGGTTTAAATCTTCAAGTGGAGCCGGATATGCTGAATTGCAATGAAGAAGAGCAAAATCCGTTTTTTCCTCTTTCATCCATTGAACTGCTTTATCAGTTTCTTCTAGTGTGCTCATTCCTGAAGAAAAAATAATCTTCTTTCCAGTCTGAGCCGCTGAGCGCATCAGCTTTTCG
>CEQR01110818.1_pt1 | contig 10947 bp, 14 predicted proteins | sample 530901 | NCBI WGS metagenome assembly CEQR01 (sample SAMEA2621085, study PRJEB7988) | marine metagenome | isolation source: saline water (ENVO:00002010), including | reverse complement strand
TGAGTAGTTCCTACTGCTTTAGTATTAACAGTTGCTAAAAAAGCATCTGGATCTGCTGCAGTACCTACTGAAATTGTTGCTGCACCGCTATCATCACCTGCAGTTGTTACATTTAAAATAACATCTACGATTTGTGAATTAGCAGGTACGACCGCCATTCTTTGATTAAGTTGACTTGCACCAGTTATATTAGGTTTAGCAGATTGTCCCATTACGACAAATCCTACATTAGATACATCAGTGCCAACAGTAGTACCTGTTGTTGAGTCAATTGTACCAGCCTTAACTGGTCCTGAAAAAGTTGTTGTTCCCATTTTATTTCTCCTCACATGCGAGTTAATAAACATATATATCTGTCTGCATGTCGTCAGTCTAGGGTCACTGTCAGATATATATTTTAAAATCCCTAATTTAGATTCCTCCCACCTTTAAGATGAGAGGAATCTGTTTTAGTCTTATACTCCTGGAGTTCCAAAGACCGCTCTTGGGTCTGTCCATCCTACAGTATATCTTTCGGTTGCTTTGTAACGCATTGAGTCTGTTGCAAAATCACCTTCCATAGATTTTTCTAAACCACGACGCATTAGAAGTTTTAATCCTTCAGGTGCATCTGTTTGGATCCACCATGCTGTGGTTGAAGTAATTCTTGAAAGATTTGCTTGCCCATCACTCAATAACCCCATAGATTTAACAGGGTTAATATCGTTGTCAGCAGTCCCAGTTTTCAATACAGATTTAAGTAGTGTTTCTGCTTGGAATACATTACTTGGTCCTGTAACAATCTGAGTAGGTGTTAATCTAATTCTTTTACCATTATTGTCAACAGCATTTCGAATTTGAATAAGCATCTGCTCAAGTGAAGTTTGAGACAATGCAGCAGCATTTGTTAAAGTGTTACTGAAAGTACCATTTACAATCGGATGATTGTTAGCACTTAAAGCAACTCCATCGCCACCTGGATAGGCAGCATTGAATGCTCTGTTCATTATATTAGCGGTTAAGGTTTCTTTAGTTTCAATCAAAGATTGTGCTAAGTGTTTAGCATAAGTTTGACCTATTCTAATGTGATCCCCATCTTCTACCAATACTTTGGTTAGCGCAAATGCTAAACCATAAACATGGTAAAGATATCTTTGCACAAACAAAATACCGCCAGATTGGTAAGTAACAGCCATACCGTCAGGCAATTCAGGTGCTGCACCGAAACCATAAAGAACTGGTTCTTCATGATAATTTCTCGGTATACCTTGTTGCTCACGGAAAACTGCTTTCCATTCGTCCGCTCTTTGTTCATAGACTCCATCAAATACCTCGTTGAGAATAGGCTCAACGACGGATCGGAAGTCTGTACTACGCATTGGAGTAGCCATAGTTTAGTCCTCCTTAATTATACAGAATTAACTGGAGCTTTATACTGTGATTCGTTTATACGAACTGTCACTGTAACATAAGCATCAGTTATTCCATTATCTGGTCCCCCAGCAATACCTGTGATCTGGAATTGTCCAGAGGTTGCTTGGATCGCAGTTAATTGGGTTGATGAAAGTCCTACTTGAGTAGAACCACCTGGTGAAGCCACTGTCCAATCACATTGTTCACCTACGGCAGTTTGTATTGTTGTGCCTGAAGATGGGTTAGTGTATTGAACATCATAAATAGTTTCTGGGTCGTCATATACCCATGCTACTATTTCGGTACCTGCGGTACTTGCTGGCCAAAACGGAGATAATGATGGTTTTCCAGTAGAATCGTTATACTGAACACCAGCAAAAATACCCAACATACTAATACCGTCAGTAGTACCTGATCTGGTACCATCTGATGTAGCAAGTTGAATTACTCCGTCATCAGTCAATTTGACTGGATCGCCTTGAAATATGTTTTGCGCATATCCCGTAGCTATTACGTAGGCTTTCGCCGTAATTCTACCACTGTTGTGATAGGAAGGACGGAAGCCAAACGGTGCACTTGTCGATGACATGTTTTGCTCCTTTGTTGGTTAATAGGTTGTTCGTCAGGAAAGTTCAAATGAACCCTCCCTTTCATCACCTAGCTCCTTCGTACCATCACCTTGTTCTAATCTACTGCCTGATGCATTAGCTTGTTCTTCTAAGAACCTCGCAGTGTCAGCAAGTTTACCTTCTTCTCTATTTGGAGCATCATGATGTGCTTCCATCATAAATTTCTCATATAAAGAAATTGGTAATTTAAATGCTAACATTTCATTTACACCAATAAATCCTGCCCAATCCCCTGTTTTTAATGTTGCATAATCCCAGCCAGGAACATCTTCTGGCTTTACTGGTTCGTAACCTAATCGTATGCGCTGTTGAATGGAATCTCTTGGATTCGTAGTGGTTAGCCAACACATGTGCCAACCTGGTAATTCTGGTAAGTCTGGTAAGCTAGACTGAAATAGTTGTTGACGGAACATATCTACTCGCTCTTCTTCCGTAAGTTCTCTGTCTTCGGTTACAGCACGATCGTTCATCGCACGGCTCTTACGTCCTTCATCAGCTTGTTTCTTTAATCTTTCGTCGGTCATATACTCGCTCCTTTTTTCAGCGATTGAAAATCACTATAGTTTAATTTAAAATGAAAGTAAAGGTAAAAATAAATTTTTTTCATTTTCATTGGTTTTCCTTGTCATATTGGGCATATCTTTTAACATATTTGGTTCTAAGAACAGGATCATCCCACACTCCTGCATCCATTAATGCTTGTTTTCTTTCAGGACTTATATAAATTTCTTTCCTGGTAGAAGTAGGTGCATGTTCTTTACCCGAACCAACTGCTGGTCCTCCTCTTGCTTTACGAGTAGTTTTCCTAGTAGATTTTTTAGCAGGAATATCTTCCTCTTCAAATCTTTCCGGAAGTCTTCTTGCTGCTCTTAAAGTAAGTTCATCCCAATATTCTTCAGTTTGAGGATTATAACCATCTTTACTTAGTGCTTGATCGATTGCCATTACAATAGCAGAGTCTTCGTCTCTACCTTGAGAATCGTACCAAGGATTTTCTTCCATAAACTTCTGAGCATGATACATAGTTCGGTCGTCTACGGGAGGTGCTTCTGTTTGAGGTTGAGATGCTTGCTGTTTAGCTATAGATAATTGCTGTGCTTTTTGCATAGCTTGATCTCTATACTTCATAGCTTTAGTTACATCTTCACCATTATTAGTTTCTACAGCTTTAGCTATAACTCTATCTGCCATTTGAACTTCTTTATTAGCTTGAGCAATAGCTGTGTCATAAGTACTTAGCTCTACTTGTTGAGATTTTCTTTCTTGCGCAGTTAATCTTCTTTCTAAGTCATCGTTACGACTCCTTAAGAAATCTAACTCTGTTTTATCTCTTTTGATAGCTGTTTCTCTACGAGCTTTTCGTTCTTGTTTTTCTTTTCGTCTTCTTTCTCGAATAGCTTCTCTTTCAACATCTATTTCTTCCTCAGCTGTAATAGGTTCATCTTCTTCAACAATAGGTTCATCTTCTGCAGATTCTTCTACTACTTCTTCAGATTCTTCTTCTATTACTTCTTGTTCAGGTGGTTGGTCTTCTACTATAACGATATCTTCTGCCACCGCTTCTTGAGTTTCTTCGTTATCGTCTACTTCGACCATAACTGTATCGTCTTCTTGTTGTTTGGTTTTTGCCATAATTTTATCTCCTTATCAGATAAATGCTTTAATCTTTAGTGGGTCTCCTGTTACTTGACCAATCACATCTAGATCATTAAAAATAACGAACATTGCAGTATCATCTTTAGAATCGCCTATGGGAACTTCCCATCGATCTCCTCCATATTTTGCTACTCTAATATATTCGCCTACCTTACACCAGTCTCCCTCTGGCCAACTATCCATCGTATTACGATTTTTAAATGCCAAAGGTCCTAGCGCAATTACTTTACCGATCTGCGTATTCCACTTTTCGGTATCTTTAGTATCTGTCGTCAGAATAATACCACCAGCTGTTTTCTTTTTAGCGGTTCGTATCTGAATCAGAACACGGGAACCAAAAGGTACTATTCCTGCATCTACTGCAGGGAATGCCTCTTCTAGCGTATCCTCATAAGTTGTCGTCACCATACTTCTCCTCTTCGGTTAGTTTTAAAAGTACATTAATAGCTTCTTCGTATCCAGCTACTACTCCAACACGATAACCGTACTCAAAATTATCGCGCTCTTGAGGTCTCTTTAAAGCATCTAAAGCAAAATTAGATTGCTCTTCTTTTAAAGAGTTCAAAAGTTTTTGGTCGATGTTCATAAAATCTTTTCTCCCATCGCCATTCTTTTATGCTGATTAATATGACCGCCTTCAGCAAGTTTAGCGGTCTTTTTAGCATCTTTAAAATCTTGGGCAGTAGGTGCGCCAGGATCTCCTTTTTTACGCATTTTTATTTTCTTACCAGTTTCAGGATCTTTTAAACCTTTTTTAACTTTCTCCTGTTTGGCATGAATATTTGCATATAAGCCTTTTTTCATAATTACTCCTTTAAGATGCTTCAGTTTGTTTAGTTGAAATTTCTATTTTAATGTCTTGATCTTTAGGAATATCAGCATTTAATAATACTCTTGCTGAGCCACATCCAGTTAACATCAATACAGTAATACAAATAATAAAATTTTTCATAATGTTTCTCCTTATTGTCCTGTAACTTTAAATCCTGCTGCCATTCTTTTTCTTTGAGGTACATCAGCTCCATCCATATTAACAGAACCTCCTGCTGCATATCCTTTGGTTTTCATTTTTCCACCTTTAGAATATCCTTTAGTTTTCATACCTCCTTTGGCATAACCTTTAGTATTCATTTTTCCGCCTTTAGCATAACCTTTCGATTTACCACCTTTGGCGTAACCTTTACTTTTCATTTTCTTCTCCATTATATAAGTTGTCAAAAACACGATTCACATCTAATGTGTAATCCAGATCTGATTTACTGTAATGCACATGTTGTGAAGGTCTAAACTCAGGTGCTCCTTCGCCTAAACTAAACCAAGCAGGATGAGTCACTCTTACTCGGTTATTGGGTAATGCTACCATATTACCAGTGTATTCTCCAGCATCCAGAAGTTCTAAAACATGACTCTGTTTATGTTGAGCAGGGTCATCTGCGATTTCTGAATCCGTATAGTCTACCGTAAAATAATATTTAGCGGGATAAAGTTCTCCATCTATTTTTGCTAGCCAAGGACAAGGAGAACATCTGTCCAACACATAAACACTGTGAGTTCGGGAAGAGCAATCCCAAGGTTGAGCATCATGTGTAGCCATGGGTTTTGGCCATTCATCAAGTGGTGTATCCCCCACTAAAGCAGTTATGGGCATTCTTGCCCACATTGCTCCCCCATGAATATTTTCTTCTTCTGTGTCGTAAGTTTCCGCTCCTGTAAAGATAACTTGAAAACTTAAACATCTATTAGGTATGGTTGTAACTGCTACCGCCATGGCATGTAAAAATTCTCCATGAAATTTCTCATGATTATAGGTATACTCTTTGCGTACCCAACATTTAAAATACGGTATATTACTTTGTAAATATGACATATGATTACATATTACCTATTATTACAGCCAGTAGAATTATAGTTCCTATTAGAACCATTTTCCAATTTCTTTTAATATTAGCTAACGACCATGGTTTTTCTCCATATGCTTCGTTATGAGAAGTTCCTGGATCATCAGCGATGTAATGACCTTTAGAATTTCTAGCTCTTTTAGGTTCTTTTTTAGGTGGTCTACCTTTTTTCTTAGTTGTTGGTTTTACCATTTTTTCCTCCATTGTTTAACTCAAATTCCATCGTAAATCAATCGTTCGTTCGGTCTATTTCTTAATAGAACGAACGATTATGGTTTAGGATCAAAGTCAATTCCTGATCCTGTAGTAAAAGAAGTTTTTTCGTCAGCTAACATTTCCATTTCAGCTAGTTCTTTAGCTGTCTTATTATCAGCATTATTCATTCTTTCTCTAGCTTTAAGATCTGCTTTCTTCCTAGCATTTTCATTATCTTCTCTAATATTTTGTCTATCAGTTTCAGACATTTCTCTAATATTATTTCTCTCAGTTTCAGAAACTTCTCTAAGACCTTGCAGTTCAGCTTTCTCTTTTCTGTCTTCCATTTTGTCCATAAGTTTAGCTCTCTCAATTTCTGCTGTCTGTTGCATTTTCATTTGTTGTAACTGACTATTTGTATCAAGTTTTAAATTATCAAACTGTAATTGAGCATTATCTCTTTCCGCTCTTTGTTGTATTTCACCTTGTTTAATTTGAGCACTGAGTTCTGCTATTTTCATAGAATCATTTCCTCTCATAGCTGGATCTTCAGGTTTAAATTGCTGCGATGCTTCGCTTATTTGAGCAAGTTCTTGAGCAAATGATCCTAACTGTTGTTGAATAAATTCTTGAACTTTTATAATAATTTCTACTTGTTGTTGGGCTTCTTCAGGCATTAATTGTTTTTGTTGAGCCTGATCTACTGCATTATGTGCTTCTACTAAATAATAATTAAGTAAATGATCTTTTAAATGAAGAGCCATAGGGTAAAGTATCGTAGGCATTATAGCAGGATTTTGACCAAACACTGGCGATTTTAAAAATGCCATATGAACTTCCATGTGAGCTATATGATCTTGTTGAGGTAAAACATAAATAGGTTGACCCATTGCTACCGCAACATTTTCACTTACAGGATCTCTATCTTCACTACCAGGAAGAGGATTCAAAACTTCTCCTGCAGGTACTTTTAATGTTCTTAAGAACATTTCTTCAACAGCTCTTTGATCATACATCTGTGGCATAGCTTGTGCTCTCTGCATGATCGCTTGTATTTGAGCAAATCTTTGTGCTTCACTAAATATAGCGGGATTACTGATCGGAACAACATCAGCAGGTCCATCAAAATCTTCTACAGTTATATCTAATCCAGCATTTAATGCGTCAAGGTCTTCTTGCGTATAGTACATAGAATTTATTCTGTGTAAAATGTCAAGACTTCTTCCCATCGCTGCATGTAAACGAGAATGAATAGAACTGAATACAACCATTCCTTGTTCAATTATAGCCATGGTAGTTCCTACTGGCGCATTAGGATTCTGCTCGTTAAACTTTTCAAAAGAAGTTTGTACTACTCCCTTACCAGCATTAACTAAAAAACCTAATAATTGAAATAAAGTATTACTCGGTCCAGCAAAAGGTAAAGGCATAGCTAATTTACGAACATCATCAATTAGTGCACCTCCTTCCATTTCTACAATCTCTGTTGGTTGAACATTAATTGTTTGTCCGTTAGGTCCTCCTTTTAATTTAAGAAGAGTAGGAACATTTTGAATGTAAGCTGAATCTAATAATGCTCTAAGTGCTCCAGTTGCTGCTCCACTCAAACCACCAATCATATGTGTAAGTCCGATAGGGTAAGCACCTCGCCAAGGAACAAAAGGAAACTCTACAATCCATTGTAATTCGTTTTTCCTTTCGTCGTCTTCTTCCCAGTTACGATAAAGAGATAAAGGTTTATCAGAAGATTTATCAATACTTAAAATATACGGAGCTAATCCGCATTCATCTTCTATATCTAAAGAAGTGTAAACTTCAAATATAGTTCGTAAACCATCTTCGTTATAAGATGTATTTTGCTTACCTTCAATTTTTTCGTTTGCTTGTTCTGCTTTACTAAACTCAGGTTCATTAGGAGTAGGTAAATCAATATCACAATACATTCCTGCTTCTACTCTTTTTTCATACTCCATGTGAGTAATATATTGAACATGAGTTTTTCTTTCTGCCGTATAAAAGTTAGTAGCAGAAAATGGTAAGTATATATCGTCAATAGGAACGAATTCAGATGTCGGTCTGTTATATTGAGCATTCCACATGTACTTCATATATTGACCACCACCTAAAGGTAGTTGGGTGCTTAATTGTTCTAACTCAGATCTGAACTCAATCATTTGTTGAGTTACTTGCCAGTTCATAAACTCTGTTTTGCGCTGAGCTTTTTCTACTTTAACTTTATCAGCTTCACCTATAATTTTACTTTTTACTGGTCCTGTTGGCGGAAACACTTCTTTAACGAATCGTGCAGAAAAATCTACACATGCTTCTACTAACATTGGGTGAACAACTTTATTAGCTCCGCTAAATTGTGCTCCACCAGGCGCATCATCGCCTAATCCTGTTCGGCGCAAACCTTCTTCGTACTGTTGATCTCTTTTTTGTCTAGCTTCTTTATCTCTACTTATTTTAGTTAATAGGTCGGTGATAGCTATCTTTAATTTTTTCTGATCTACTTTTTCTACTATGTTTTCAAAATGTGGTGTAGATCCGCTTACTGTTATTTTTTCCATTTTTAAAATAGCTCCTCCGTCAGGAGTATCTTCTAAAAGAGATTCTTCTTCAGGTATTTCTACCATTGTTATCTCTTCCTTAGTAACTTCTATTTCATTTTCTTCTTCAGCCATTATTTACCCTCCATGAGTTTTTGTGCTAAACTTTTTATTCTTGTTTGATCAAAATTTACTGAGCCACCTGTGTTGAAAAAATTTTTCGCTTTAGCTTTAATTCTATCACTATCATACACATGTCCGCCAGTATTCCATTTTACTTTGTCTGCCCAGTATGCTGCGGAAGATTTACCTTTTGCTATATTCTTTGCGTGACGAGATTTAAAAGATGCTCTTTTCTTTTTCATCTTATCAGATTCTCCTTCCTTCGGTTTACCTGCTGTACTTGCTCCTTGCTCACCGAATCGGATTATTTTTTCTTTGCCGTCTACTTTGGTTTTTACTACATGAGAACTGCTAGGATGATTAGGAGTTCTTCTGGGTGTATCTAATTTTAAACTATCTTTATCTATCATTTTTATATCGCATATGGGTTAACTTTTTCTACTAATCTTAATTTAGGTTCGTCATAATCACGAGCCTGTGGTAATATGAACCAGCCATCATTTTTAAAATATATCATAGCTTGGGTAAATGTATCTACATAATCGTCATGTGCTGCTACTGGAAACTTTGCTAGTTGTTTTATAAAGTTTTGCGCCCATGAAACAGCATGACCAGGATTCTTTTTAGATTCTGGTATCCAACAATGACCAAGTTCTAAAGTTGGTGCTGCCTGATGTGCTCTACTTATCTTGTCAGCATTGCCAGGATTATAGCCTATTGCGGGAACATTTGCCAGGCGCAAATCTTGTAAAAGAGATTGACCACTCGCTTTGGCTTCTATAAGAATTCTATCTGGTCTTTTTCTTTTACTGAATGGAGAATCTTTGCTCATACCTCCGTATTCAGTTTGCCAACCTTTTATGGCTCTTTCTCTTAATTCAGGATAACCTAAGTGCTCATCCCAGGCATCAATTAACATACAGTGTCTTGCTCCCTCATGTGTGAATATAGCATATACTGTACATGCTGTGGGATCTCCTGAAGATTTTTCTGTGAATGCACAGTCATAACTTTGAAGAATATATTCAAATGGAGGTAAACCTGAGTTGTGTGGCCAAAGTTCAAAAAATTTTGTCTTCAGGATTCCTCCTTCTGATGGACTAGGTTCTTGTTGTAGCTGACCTGCTACACCATATGTGCCTAAAAGTTGTTTTAGGTCTTGTATTTCTTTCTCACCGAATCTATCTGGACATATTAGTTCACCTTCTGTTTTTCGTGGATCATACACCCCTAAACTCGTAGAACGAGATTTACCATCCCATTCTGCAGGAATCATAAGATGTTCCCATCCTCCTATATCATCAATTATATGTCCAGATATATCGCGCTCATGCAATCGCTGCATGATTGTAACCATTACATCTTCTTTAGGATTATTTAATCTTGTTGACCAGACCATGTCGAACCATTCTACTGCTGCTTCTCTTATTGCGTCTGATTGTGCTTCTTGTGCGGAATGCGGATCATCTAGCAGAAGTCTAGATCCACCTTCACCAGTGGCTGTACCGCCTACAGATGTAGCCAACCTGTATCCAGTCTTGTCATTTTCATACCTCTGTTTAGCATTCTGGTCTCCTGCAAGACTAAACATATGTCCCCATCTATCTTGGTACCATGGAGACTGAATTAATCTCCTAGCCTTAAGATTGTCTCGAATACTTAAGTTACCTGAGTATGAAGCACACAAAAACTTTTGAGCAGGATCTGTTAGCCATTCCCACATTGGCCACATTACACTTACTATTGTAGATTTAGAATGCCTGGGTGGGATATTTATTAGTAGTTTCTTCAGATCTCCGCTAGAACAAGCTTCCAAATGCTCACAAATTTCTTCTATGTGCCACCCTCCGATGAAGGGTATGCCTGGCTCCACGACATGCCATGCCTGCTTTACGAACTCATACAGAGACGACGATGCTGCTCGTCTGTCTCGCTCTTCCTTGATGAGATCTGACATGACTGCTGGAGATGCTGGTAGAACTTTCTTCATTTATCTGTCTCTATCTTCTTCATTGTCTCGTTCAATTGATTTAGTTCCTCGTCGCTCAGGTTCTTCAGATCTACCGCAGCAAGTTGCACTGGTCCTCCGTCCTTACCGACATGCTCTGTCTGGATCTTATCGCCGTAGACCTTCGGCAGCATCTTACTCAGCATCCACTTCCTGCTGTCTACTCTCAATCTATTACGAGCCAGAGCTTCATTGCTTATCGGTGCTTTCACTGTTCGCTGTAAACGATTACCTCTGTCATCAAGCATAGGCTGTCCGTCCTCGTCCAGTATGTCTTCTTCTATGATCGTATAGTTCTCATCTGAGATAGCTAATATCTCATCAGCTATCATCTTGTATCCAAGTTCTCGCGCATGCGCGTATTGCTCGGCTAAGGCTGGGTCTGTGCTAATCCAGTCTAGTATCTGGCTAGAAGGAGGACAGTCCGGAACCTTATAACAAGCAGCAGTTAAAGACATACCGCTTTCTAGTAGTGGACACAGAGCATTCATGAGAGC
>CEQR01110819.1_pt1 | contig 11004 bp, 17 predicted proteins | sample 530901 | NCBI WGS metagenome assembly CEQR01 (sample SAMEA2621085, study PRJEB7988) | marine metagenome | isolation source: saline water (ENVO:00002010), including | reverse complement strand
ACATCCATGCATACTCATCAGCATTTGCTGAAGCGCCTTCTCTGTGACCGTTCATGTAGTCAAAAGTTACGCTACTAATCGTTGACTCAGAAGAAGTATCATTTGTAAACAGAACGTTACTGCCAGTAAGGCGAGAAGCTATTTGGCGACTTCCAGTTTCGTCTACCGTTCTATGAATAGCCATATCAACAGGGAAACCGCTAATAAAAGCAGGAGAAGTTGTTGTTGTTCGATTGTCTACAGCAAACAAATCAGTAGCCGCAAACTCTGATGCTGGCTTATTGGGTCTGCGGATGGCTACATAAATCAAGGTTCCATCATAATATGTAATCGGTTTAAAGCCTCTAGACGTAAATTCAAAGACATCATTGGCAACTTCTGCGTTGGAGTTGTTCGTTCTAAGATATGCATTACGCATATTGTCAATTATCAACCACGCACCCAGCCCAGAATCAGAACTTGCACCCTTAATTAACAACCATTGCGGCTCAAAACCTAAATTTACTTCAACGCCTACGGATGCAGAATTGTTAACAAACGAATCACAATAAATAATAGCTTCGTCAGAATTTTGGCCATAATCTGCTTCGTTATGGCCGAACAGGTAGGCCACATAGGTGTAGCCACTTTGATTACACTCTGCATTATTATCAACATAGAAGTGTGTTGATGTAGGGTTTTGATCGCCCCACCTGTCCTGCGTGTACTCTGCATTAGTCATGTTTAAACGCAACAGCTTTGTGTATCCAAGCGAGCGATGGTAAACAATCCAATTATCAGCATGAGATGTTACTTTCACAATAATCATGCCCGGAACAGAGCCAAGGTTATGAGCTATAGCCCTATTGTCTGTTCCATCGCCCGTATAAGTTACAACGTCAAAAAATTTTTTTTGCTCGCGGAATGCCCAAGAAACGTAAGGAACATTACTTTCATTACCCCGCTTTGCTTGACCTAAGGCAAACCCTGTAGATGTAAACCCTCCCACAATCCCCGGATACATAGGTGATTCACCAGCGGTGGCGGCGTCAGTGCTATTGCTTTCCAGAGCTGTCATAGCGCCACCATCAAGAGGCCGTTCACTGTCATAAAGCGCGTGATCGTCTTCAGTGCCAGAATTGTCTCGACTTTTAATCCACAGCAATCCCCCCTCACCATCAAGATCAAGTCCGTTGGTAACAGTCTGGTTAGAAAAATTGCCGGTGTATAAGGTCGTTGAAAACACATCATCAACGTAAACAGGGTCACCAGCGTTGCCAGCGGCGGCCTGTAATAGTTTAGTGCCTACGCTCATCCCATTGCCTGCCCAGCAACAAAGCCGTAATAGGTTGTGCCGCCATCAATAGTGAAAAACACAAATACATCTACACCATTGTTTGTTGCAGTCAGGGTTGGCGCTGTCGCCGCAGGCCAATCAACACTTGACGGCCATGTAATGGTTCTAGCACTACTGTCTTGAATTACCTTTAAAACAAACGATGAAGCTCTGCCTGACGCGGCTGGGTTGCTAAAGGTATAGGTGACGTTTTCTGTCAGATCATGCTCAAATAAATTGCCGTCACGCAGGTTGATGGTGGCGGCGTTGGAGCTAGATGTGACGGTTGTGACTTCTTCGATTGTGCCGTTATCAAAGCTAACCACACCGTTTGCATCTGCTGTCACAGCCTTGCTTGCCTGCGTCAGACCCAAGGTAGTAATGTCGAGATAGTTGATCTCTGTGGTGGTTGCAGTCACCCCATCCAAAATGTTGATTTCTGAGGCTGTTGCAGTAACACCATCAAGGATGTTGATTTCAGAAGCTGTTGCAGTGATTCCGGGCAAAGAGCTTGTAAACGCCAGCTTGCCACTGCCGTCTGTCTTGAGAAGCTGTCCTGCTGATCCGTCAGCATTAGGAAGCTCTAGGCTGTAGGTGGCAGAGGCGCTGTGAGGTGGCCCTTTTAGAGTCACGCCGTGGCTGTTTGACTCACAATTAAACCGGATAGCGCCAGCGTTGGTATTGCCGTATAGCTCTGTGAAGCCCGTCCCCGCTGGAAATAACTGTATGTTGCCATTGCTGTTTGTGGACTTAATCGCGTTGGTGTCAATCTGTAGGTTCTCAATAGACACTGCGCCGTTGGCATCCTCAACCACTGCTTTGTCGGCTGGGAAAGCACAGAAAATAGTTTTGCTTCCTGATGACAAGCTAACAGCAGAACCGCTGTTGGAGCTTGCAAGTACCGTAGTTCTGGCGATTGTATTGCCACTACTGACGTATGTTCCCAGCCCCACCTCAAAGTCAGAGTTGTTGCTGTCTACAATCGCGTAATACGTCGTATCACTGTCTGACAGAACAGAGGCAAACGTGACGAAGTTGCTAACCGCGCCACCCAAGGCCACGTTGCCCGTGCCGGTAGTCGTTGTTGTCTCTTTTACTCTGTCCTTAATTATCAAGGCCATGCTTCAACACCTATGGTTTTGTGGGCCAGCTAATTGACGTAGGGAAGTCCGTCTGCTGAGGGACATCTCTAAGCGCCTGACGATACGCAGTCATATCGGAAGACATAGTGACATCTGACGCACCAAAGTAGTCTGTCTCAGCAAGCAAAGCGTTACGTTTTTCTCGCTCTTCTGCGGCAAGTCTGTCATTGGCTCCTGCGGCCCATGCCGCCTCTTCTGCATCACGGGCAACCTCTTCTTCCTCTGTAAAGTAAACCTTTCCTTGAGGAGTCATCCTGTGTCGTGGGTTTTCTCTGCTCATCCTTTGACCCCAAACAAATAAAATTCACCCGTAGAAAAATTCCCACTACTAGGATACAAGCGTATTCCGGTGATTTGGCTAGTTCCGCTGTTATGAACCATTGTCATAGGAGAGTTGCGCAAGCCACCTGTGTTGAATAAAGCGGCAAGGTTACCAGTTGCAATAACGCCGCCATAAGAGCTATCGCGACTAGCATTGATTGTAAGCTCGCCTACAAATTGATCGTTCCAATTAGAGCTTCCGTCCCACTTAATTTTATCGTTGGTGTAAGGAGAGTCATAAACAGATGATGCATTGTTGGCTGAAGTCGAAAATATCCCTAAATAAGCATAAGTATTGCTGGAAGTACCAATTACACCATTTGTAAAAAAGCGTATCTGAAGGGCCATACTCGTAGAAGGAAACCCCTTAAAATAAACCTTGTAAATTTGATAGGCGCTACTCATGCCTGTTAAATCTATCTCTGTACTGCCAGACGCCGTGACCTGAGAGATTAATTCCAAGGTTGGAATTGGATATTTTACAGCAAGCTCTGTCGCAGATATGGCTTTGCCTGCAAAAGCCGAGCCGGTTGTAGCAATGGTGCCACCGGTAGTTACAAAATAGTTTTGCCCAATAGTTAAACTAGACTGAGCGTCATCAATAGCCCCAGCAATCTGTATTGTTGCAGTGTTACCGTCTGAATACGCCGCATCAGATATACCAACAAAATTGTTTCCAGTGAGGTTGGTAAAACTTATCTTGTTTACAATCCCCTTGCCTTTGTCGCTATCTGCACCCGACCTCAAGGCCGTAAGAAACGCACCGGAACTTGGATCAATAGCACTTGCGGTAATCGACCCTGTGCCATTGTTGTCGTGTACAGCCACATCTTCATAAGTCACTGTTGTGCCAGATATGGTGCCAGCAACAATAGTCAGCTTGTTTGAATTTCCTGCGTCTGGGTAAGCAACGATCATCTTTCCCGCGGCAGAGTCAAACGCCATAGAGTTTTGACCGCCATTAGACGCGCCAGCAAGACCATCGCTGTCTATGGTTACTTGATCGCCAAAAGATATAGAGGTGCCACTAACCGTTCCCACGGCAGACTTGAACTGGACATTACCTCCTGAAGTACCACCAGCGGCATACGTTACCAACACCTTGCCGTTAGTTGAGTCAAACGCCACACCCCTTTGCAACGAGTTGGTGTTGTTTTCTGTGGATATTTCAACCGCCGTGCCAAAGCTGATATCCGTCCCCGATACCGTGCCAACAATCGCTGTTGGGCGAGTGCTATTACCGCCGTCAGCGTAGACAATAACTACCTTGTTGTTGGTGCTGTCAAATGTTGACCCTATAAACTGTGTATCCGCAGTCTCAAAAACCACCGCCGTGCCAAAACTTATACTAGTCCCCGATACCGTGCCGACCCGTGCGGTTCCGTATTGGCTGTTTCCTGCGTCTCTGCCAGCTACAACCACTTTATTACTGTTGCTGTCAAAGGTGGTCGCAGTGTACGACGTGGCACCTGCCTCCCACTCAACCGGCGTACCAAAACTAATACTCGTCCCCGAAACCGTGCCTACAACGGCATATCCCTTGTTGGACTGCCCCACGTTTTGGTAACTTACAACCGCCTTGTTGTTGCTACTGTCAAAGGCGGCAGAAATATCGTTGGCGTGAACAGAGTCAAATGTGACGGGAGTTCCATAAGATATAGATGTCCCGCTTACAGTGGCGACAACAGCAGTTCCGTAATTGCTATTTCCTGCATCAGAATAAAAAATAACAAATTTGCTATTACTGGAATCAAATACAGCGGCTATACCACCTTGCAAATAAATAGTGTCCGAGCCGGGAAAGTCCGTGTTTGAGCCACTAGCGGCGTCTCTTCCGGCAACAGCACTGACTGTGCCTGCTGTGTTCAGTATTACTGGATCACCGTTAGCTATCGCACCAGAGGCTGTTGCCGTAAAGCTGGGAGATGCGTTGATGGAAGTAAAGCTGAGATTGCCAGAACCATCAGTCTGAAGAAGCTGGCTGGCTGAACCGTCTGCTGATGGCAAGGTAAAGGTAAAGCTAGACCCCACGGTAGCGGGAGCCTGCAATGCAACGTACTGACCGCCAGAAGAATCCTGTAGCCGCAGGTCACCTTGCGCCGTCAGGTCTACCTGAGTGGCTGTGACAGGGCCGGTGAAAGATGTTGCAGTTACACCGCCGCTAACCGAGACATTGCCCGAGGCATCCCTGTTTACAGATTTATCCGCAGGGTAGGTTAGGAACACATCTTTGGTTCCCGCACTAAAGTTCACGGCATTGTTACTGTTGGAGCTGGCAAGAACCGTGGTGCGGGTTATCGTGTTGCCGCTACTTGCATAGGTGCCTAGACCAACCTCAAAGGCGAGGTTGTTGTCATCAATGATGGCGTAGTAAGTGGTGTCCGCATCCGACAGGACAGACGCAAAGGTGCGGAAGTTGGGTTCTGCACCCGCAAGCGAAATCGCGCCTGTACCTGTAGATGTGGTGGTTTCTTTTACGCGATCAGCAACAACCAAGGCCATGATTATGCGATCCTGATAATAGCGTTAGATGCGTCAGCCGTTGGGAACACAATCGTAAAGTCACCAGAGCTTGATGACTTGTCAGCGCCAAAGTCCAAAACAAGAACGGTGTTTGTAGTTCCGCTCCCGCTACCTGCCGTGGTGTTGTAAATTAATGCTCCACGCGCCGTCAATGTACTGCTGGAGAACGTGAGGTCGGCAAAGTCAGTCAGCGCCGTGGTTCCCGAGGTGGTCGGAGTCACATTAGTCAGTGTTCCGCCGCCTGCCGAGTAACCTGTGCCGCTGATCTCATTACTGGTTGTATACGCCGTAGTTGCCGCATTGAAGCTGGCAGAGTTGGTGTACATTGCCAGCTTGTACGTATCGCCAGAGCTATTTGTAAAATCGTGTTTTGCCTGAAGCACTTCTTGCTTAAAGCTGGTACACATAAAATTTCCTGAGAAGGCCATGTCATAATCTCCCGATAAGTTCAGCCAAGTCTTTGTGCCCTGCATCAAGCAAAGCGTTGTTAACAGTAGTCCTGTCGCTTTGAACGGCTTCCTTCATATAGAAAACAAGAACCGCTCTCATATGCTCCTTATAAGCTATCGCTTGATCTCTGATAGCGGGCGGTGCCGTATCAGAAACGCTAAGAAGTTTAGTTAGGCATCGGTCAGCCACCTCTTCAGGAGTGAAGCCACGATGTTGGGTAGTCTGAACTTCGACTATACCCGGTGATAGTGTAACTCCTTCAAAGTTCATTGTTTAGGCCTTATAACCATGCCGGTCATGTATTGATCCGTCACCTCTTTCGATTCTCCAAACTGCTTCATACCAATAAGAGCATTTTGCAATTGAGCAGTGTACAGAGCTAGAACATCCTGCTCACCTTTCATAAAGGTGTACGCCTCTAGCAAACTGCCGTATAACAGCGCCAAGGGCGCGTTTTCACTAAGCCACGACTGACTTGTATCGCTCAAACTGGTCAAACTGGCGGGTCGGTAGTAATAATGTAGCTCTGCCGTCAAAGCGGCATCTGGCGTAGGCGCTAAAATAAAATTACTGCTATCAAACATCGCGTAGTATTTAGGCGTACCTGTGGTGCTACTGTTGGGGTTAAACGTCTGCAAGAAGTTAACGTCCTTGTATTCAACAAAGATTTTGGACGAGGAAACCTCAAAAGAAAGCGAAAAAGGGGCCAAAAAATCAGACGGGCAATCTAAAAATTGATTAGATGCCGTAGAAGTCCCAACCACATTTTTACGAAATACTGAAAGCTGTACATTCTTAAGAATGCGCTCTTCCGCATTACGGATAAACACGGGAAGATTATTGGTAAACGTCGTTTCGTCGTTTTCCGTGTAATCTTTTATGGCCTGTTTTAGTTCAGCGTAAGTAAAGCTCATGAGATTGTCACCGTAACTGAGCCTACCGAGCCTGTCAGAGCGTCCGTCGCATCAAGCTCTGAGGGCAACTGAGCTACACCAGAGGTAGACCAATTTCCATTTCCTAAATAGCTGATACCGTTTGTAGTCTTAACCAAAAAAGCACTGGTTGGATTATTCGGCTGTGGTCTAGGATTTAACAAGGCTTGTGGGTCCACAGCTTTCCTACGAGGCTCTAGCTGGGGTTGTTTTGGCTCATATTCATCAGGACCCACCAACATGCCCGTCCACTCTCGCTTCATTTCGTTTAGCTTGTAACGAAAGCCAGAGCGGTCTGATATGCCGTATGCGAACTTGCCGTTAGCAAACCTAGCCATCACAGAATCCTTGAGTAAGCCATTGAGGGTTGAATGTTAAAGGAAGACCTGTCTCTATCCTCAGATGCGGCCCTGTCAAACTCTTCTTCATAGACCGCCTTGAGAAGCTGTACGCGTTCAGGGGCACGTTTCATTGAAAGGTAATACGCCAAACCTGCGGCCAAACAAGGGTAAAACCGAAACGGCAAATCCATGGTGTTTGTAAAGGTATCTGCGTCATCCATACGTACAAGCTTGTCAATAATGACTGTGTCTGTGCTGTTTTCAGGTACAGGCCACAGCTTCAAAACAGGATTGATCTGCCGGTCTACAAAGAACTGAGAAGGACGTGCTTTGGTCGTTTTAGTGGGTATATTGATGTAATCACCCCTACTAATCCTTTCCAGCGCAAAATCCGTGCCACTTCTTCGTATGACGGCGTCCAGAACATCGATGGTAGATGCTCCAAGCGTGTACTCAGCAGTGCCCTCAGTAAGCGAAACCGTTGTTTGATCAATTGTCCATTGATTCAAACCCCGGTTTGCCCAATCGGCCAACATCAAGTTCAAGGACCTTTTTGCAGTTTTAAGGTCATAACCGGTGCGGACTTCTAGCCCACAGCGTTCATAAGCCTCTTCGATGTAGTCACTTACATCTAACTCAAAGTCTGTTGAACCTGACGTAGTCATTCTTTAGCCTTTTTTCTAATTTTTTCTAACAATCGCTCGTCGTCAGTTTTTCGTTTAGGCTTTTTTTTCGGGAGAACAGGCTTACCTTTACTTAAACCAGAACCAATACCTCCTACCGCTCCAACTCCTGCCGACCCCGCTTTTTCAGCAGAGCTAAGGTAATCATAATAATCACTGTCCTTTCTAGGACCTTCGTGATCAGGGATAATGGTTGTTTCTGACCTAGGCAGAGTCACACCACCACCTTTTTCATAACCTCGGACCCGTGGCTTTGGACAAGGGCTCATAGCTTCCTGCTTGTGTGCGTTTACCGGACCACCGTGCCTCATGAAGCCCATTTTGTTTCGGACTTTAGTTGGTAGTTTTGGCAAACCTTTGTTCCCCTTTGGAACTGGCTTTAAGTTCTTAGCCATGGCTATAACGGCTTCTTTGAGCTACTACGGACTACGGCACCGCCATTTGCTCTCTTAATCGGCTTGGCTTTCATCGCCATACCACCGCCACGCATACCCGGAGGCTTGGCTTTCATCGCCATACCACCGCCACGCATTTTCTTAGGCAGTGCTTTTGCTTTAGGCGGGGGGTCCATCATAGCCTCGCCACCCTTTTTCATGCCCGGAGGCTTGGGTTTCGCTGACATACCACCGCCACGCATTTTCTTAACAGGCTTGGCTTTTTTCTTGGCCATACCATTCCTCATTCCCTTTGGTCCCGGCATCACAAAGTCTCCTGTATAGTTCCTGACGCTCGTCCCACAAACCGGCGGTTTGCGGGTCATTTAGGTACTGATCATAGTACCCCTTTTCTCTCAGCATTTCTGCTGATTTTTCAATGGTAGATAGCCGTTGCACAAACAACATTGTGTATGGCTCCTCTACCAAATAATCAAATTCTTGGTCAAACGCTTCTTCGCTTTCGTCAAACGGGTGAAAGCCCATGACCCACAGGTCTTTTTGTGTAAAAATACCGGCAGATATGGCGTCGTTCAAAGCCCCGATATAATCGTGAAACTCTTGTGATTCCTCAACAAAATCAAACTGCACAAACAAAATTACGTCATAGGTGTCATCAAACTGTGACAAAACTGTGTATAAGCTTTGCATAGATTTGTCGTGACTAAACGAAAAACCTACCTTGTCAGATAAAAAAGCTTTTTTGGCGTAGGGACACGCCGGGATGTCGTTAAAAAAAGGGTTAGGCTTATCTAGAACTTGATTTGCCCATTCTTTTATTTCTTCAATAACTCTTTGTTCTAGGTCCATGACTAGTCATACCTAGTCTTCTTTCTGCGCTCGGGCATCACCGCGCCACAACCCCGGTGATTCTTGCGTATTTCTCCACCGTTAGCGGCTTTACGGACTTTAGCGGCCTTGGTATTAGATACGACTTGCTTACCTTTAGCGCCCTCACGCTTCTTTTTACGCGCCGTAGCGGCACGTTCTGATTTGCTCAAGCTGTTGGCTTTAGAACGAGGCAAACAACGGTCAGGCCGTTTTTTGTTCTTAGACGTTCCGCACTCTCCAACAATGTTTCCACTGCTGTCGATGCGGACCCAATCTTGATCCAGCCAATTTTTAAGCTCACCCATTAGCGACCTTTCCTTTTGCCGCCTTTGGATTTTTTAGCGTAATTAGGGTCTTTGCAATATTTACTAGCGGCTAAATTAGCGTAGGCAGAGGGATATGTGTCAAAAGTACGCTTTGCCCACGCCTTACCTTCAGGGCAAATTTTACTGCCTTTACTCTTACTGGACGCCGCACCACCTTTACGCATGTAGGTGACTTGAACTTTTGCTTTTTTTGGCCCTGTTCTTACCCTTGAGCCGGAAACTTCCATACCCATAACATCATCCTATCATCTTACTAAAAATAGGGGCGCTTATAATTAAAACAGCTAAACCCCAAATTTTTATATCTAATCGACGTAAAGAGTGTTTTTGATCATCCAGCCTTTCTTCAATACGGGCATAACGAAGCGCACACTCCGCTTCATGCTGGTTTAGCTTCGCTAAAACATCCTCTAACTTCATGACTATCACCAAGCTTTACAGGACCAGTACCTAGCGGAAAATTTATCCTTTGCCGTATCACAGTTGTGACGCGCTCTAAAGTTACTTCTACGACCCGGCTGTGACTTTTTGATTGACATGTTTGGATCGCCAAAACGAACGAGCTTTACTTCCTTGCCTTTTTTAGCCAAAACAGCACTTTTTTTGGACTTTCCGGGGGTTTTCTTGGGCTTGTTATAGCCCGAAAAAGTTTCTCCCCGATAACTCAAACGACCTGAAGGTAAACGCTTCACATCTTTAGTTGTCGCCATCAGCTAAAAAACACCGTGATTGCCGTAATGTTAGTTAAGACACTGACAAAAATATCAGACACTTTAATCCCCTCATCGGGAATGTTGACCGAGTGCGTTTCGCTCGCAGAAAAATCCAAATCCAATACTGTGCTACCGCCACTAGCATCGGTGATGGTTAGTCTTGGAGTACCAGAAGTTGAAAAAACTTGAATCTGACGAATACGAGCAGGCCCTACACCAGCAGAGCCTGTTCCGGTCAGACGTTTTGATCTTACGTCTGAGTTAGCCATGGCTTTCTCCCGTTAAGATGCGTCAGAAGTGCTGGATATTCCAAAAAACTTCAGGACAATAACCGTGTCACCGCCGGGATCTCCCGAGAGAACAATCTCAACTTCATCTGCCGTGCCCGTAGCCGCAGTGGTTGTTCCACCGGACATCCCAAGAACACCGTTACATGGAAAATACCCTTTAAAGCCGGTTGAATTTACAGCCGCAGAAATACCGTCAACAAAACCGTCAGTATCGGCATCTGTGCCGATATCGTTAAGCGTGACAGAGTTTGAAGATGCAGTGGTAACAGCAATTGTAACCGCCATAGGAATAAAGTTGTCTGGAATGCCAATCGCAGACTCTTTGCCCGTGGTAGCACCATCCGCCACCGTGATGGTCGCTTCGTAAGTAGAAAGCGTCATAGTGCTGGTTACAGCGCCGGTAGTAGAGTTTTTGGTAATGTCTGAGAAACCGTTTTCAGAACGGACGGGACCGTTAAACGTAGTATTAGCCATGAGGTTCTCCTGTCGTGGCCAGTGTCAGCCTCAGTATGGGGCTGTCAGGAAAAATTTATATTAACATAAATGTTCCACGTGGAACAAAAAAAGCCGCCCGAAGGCGGCTCTGTTTTTAGGCACCCGGTGTGCCAAAGACACAACGCCAATCGGAAACACCGAAACTGTAACGCTCACGCGCCTTGAAGCGCATGTTGCCAGTATCAAAGTCACCTTCCATTGCAGTCTT
>CEQR01110820.1_pt1 | contig 11014 bp, 22 predicted proteins | sample 530901 | NCBI WGS metagenome assembly CEQR01 (sample SAMEA2621085, study PRJEB7988) | marine metagenome | isolation source: saline water (ENVO:00002010), including | reverse complement strand
GTTAGTCCCTAGAGCTTTTCCATAATCAAAACTTTCTGCTCCAACAACATTCTTAAAACTTGTTTTAGGTTTAGATGGTCCTTGCTTTGGACCAACCGTAATATCTTTGGTTATCTCTGATGCTGCATTTCCACCCATGCCTATTCCCCCTTGAAGTATCTTGCATACATGAAGTAATCCCGTCCCTCTGGCCCGTAATGCTTTAATAAACCTTCCTGATTAAATACCATTTTCTCAATCCATTTGGTAGCCTGAACATTCTCTGAACAGACATGGCATTGTAAGCGAACGAGTTGTAAACATTTGCCAATAAAGGGGAATAATCGCTTGGCTGCCTTATGAAAAACAAACCGATCCTGTCCAATATTTTTATTCACAAGCATCCAAATCTCAGCGTTGCCTTTCCAAATGGGTTGTATGCCAAAACAAAGGATGCAGTTGTTTCTATGAAAGGCTGAAAAGGACAAACCATCCGTTACCATGAAGTCTAAATTGGCCGAAAGGACAGCTTCATCGAGGGGTCTATATTCCATTAAGGTAAGATGAAAGGGATCAAAAGGGACTAACCGGCTAAATATGCCGTCCATTTTCATAGCTTTCTCTAAATCTCTAGGCAAAAACATCAAAATCAATATTGGCTTGGACAGGTTGTCTAAATTGTGGCGACGTTCCTCTGGTTATTCTTCGATGTTCTCCTCCTCCCAACAAACAATATCCCCCAGCGTCGCCAATATGTGAATGCTCATTTTTGTTTGGCGTATCTTTAAACCGTTCTTGACCGGCTCCAATCGCTATTCTTTTGAAATGATAGCCACCAGAAAGAGCTTTTCTAAGACGAACACAATTACGATCAACCAATAACCCAGGCTTCCCCTCAATTAATCTTCCCATTGGAGCAGCTAAAGCTTCTCTTCGTACCTTGAAATCGTTTGTAGCCGTAGGTCTAGCCAATAAATTATGGGTTTTTAAATGGTCAAAGGCCGTTGTTTCAAAGATTTGATCCCGTTGCATACCAGCAGGATCGCCCCAGATTTGTACGCTAATGTTTGGAAATCTATTATTTATTTCTGATTTTAAAATATGACAAAAGCGTTCTAGACCCATGTCAAAAGTCACAAGTTCATGCAATATGTGCCACCGTCCATTAGGCATTTTCTGAGCAAAAACAGCAGCAGGGGTTAATCCAAAGTCCAAACCAATTTGTATTGGAATATGTTCTTCAACAACAAGGTCGTCAACCATCGTATCATCATCATATTCCGACCAGACAGGTTTACCTTCCTGAACAAATGCATACTTACCCTCAGCATAACATCTAATCCAATCTAATTTCTTACCCCCTAAAAGCTGCTCATAATATCCAGAAGGAAGATTGCCTAAATTCTCTGCCTTGCTATTTGTTTCCCACCATTTACCAGCCGAAAAAATAAATCCTTTTGCTTCTGGACTATCAGCCGGTACGTTCTTACTTTCTATTTCCATAACCCCACCATTTTGTCTAAAGAATTTCCAAGCAAATTCTCCTTTGGGGGTTTCTTTTTCAGCTAGATTAAAATACCAATGATCGCTGTCCATAGGGTTTGTATCCAAGATTATTCCTCGCCAAGTTGGTCCACCATCGGCTTTGGAAGGATAACGGCCAACACGGTGCGTAAGTCCATCAATTACTGCCTTGGGAAGCTCTCTGGCTTCATTGACCCAAGCACCAGTAAGTTCCAAGGATAATAACTTTCGTACGTCTTTGGGCTGATCCAAAGCTAAAAATATTACTTCCATGTTTACTCCGGCAGCTCCTTCTCTAGAAGGTAATTTTAAATGATGAGTAATTGGTGGTGCATAGCGAACTGGCCCCCAGGTATCTTCAGGAAATAATTCTAGCCAGGTCTTCAAGGTTGTTGTTTTCAGCATGGGATAAGAGTTTCTTACAACCGCAAACCGTGAATAGCGTATTCCATCTCTTTTAGAAGGTTTTTGACTTACCGCTCGTTTAAACAATTCAGCGCAACAGGCATAAGACTTTCCCGATCCTACTGGACCCATTAAAGCCCGAACAAAAGAATTATTATTAAGAAACTTCCAGATAACGGGAGAGGATCTAAAATCAAGTTTTAAGGGGGTCATTTCTTACACCTACCGATCTTTCAAAACGTAAACAATCTTTCTTGATTTTATTTAAACTATACTTTCTTTTTCCCATAGTTTTAGCTCTGTTTTCTAGGGCAATCGGTTTTAGTCTAAATTGATCCACAATTGATTTCTTAGTCATTTTTCTTTTCCTTAAAAGTATTATCACCGGGGCCTAACATCTGAACCTCTACCACGGCTGGCCTATCCGCATGTTTCTCGCTTTCCAATAACCCTGCGCTTTTCGCAAGTGTCTGCAACACCCTAACCTTGTCAATCAACTCAACCTCAATGCCCTGACCAGGCAATACCCTTATCTTACGAATAGACCTCAATGCTTCAGGCTTTATGTCCTTAGAGGCTTTTATCTCCACATTTCCCTCATCATCCCAAGTCATAATGTCCGTAATGTCAGAAGTTCCCAAAGCAACAAGTTCTTGAGCTAACCGATCCCGGTTATTCATAATAACATTAGAACCCTTAATCCTTCGGGTAATCTGACGAATGCCCTTTATACCTCCAACCCGTTTCATTAAACCCCCGTAGTTATTTGTTGATCAAAATTTCCTAAGTTCTGTAAAGACTGTTGAGGTTTAGGATCTTTCCTAGAAAGAAGAATAAGTTGACCCCCAAAGCTATCAACAACAATTTCCGTCTGCTTTGCCTTGTTGCCATCTTTAGTTGAATATTCTCTCACAGAAATCTTTCCTTCAACACAAATCTGAGAACCTTTCCCAACATACATCTCAGCAATTCTACACAATCCCTCAGAACGAATAACAATGTTATGCCAAGTGGTGTTCTCTACTTTCTCTCCCGATTTGTTCTTGTAACTTTCCGTCGTCGCTAATGGAAACTTGGCAATCTTACCCCCATTGTCAAAAACCTTAATCTCTACATCTCGTCCTACATTACCGATCAAGGTTACTTTGTTTAAACTAGCCATTTACTTTTTCTCCATTTATTGTTGCTATCTTTACCAGGGGGGGTGCAAATTCTTCACCCCTAATTTTCTTGTTTATATTCTTCCATGTTTCTAATTGATCTCCATTGCAAACAATGCTGCCATCAATGTACTGAGGATGCTTGTAATTTACTGCAATTATTTCACAGAGCATCTCATATTCTTCTTTGCTAAAAATTATTTGTTTAAAGTTTTGCATCTATTTTTTTTTCAAACATCTTGGATATTTCTGCCAAAGTGTAGTTAGTTTTTTTAGTTTGTTTTTTCTTATTTTTGTCTAGACCAGTCATAGATCCTGTAGGAAAGTCATGGTAATAACTTTCGTTCATGTCCTTGTTATTAGTAAAAAGATGCCATTTCTTTATGTCCTCTAGTGGATATGCTTCCATGTGTGTAGGAGTACCATCCAACCAGCTAAACAAACGAATAATAACCATATCATTAGCAACTGCATGAATGATGAAATGCTGATGTGGATGTACCTTTTTTGTAAGATCATCTGTATCCTTAAACTTCCATCCGCACATTCCAACAAAAGGATGTTTTAGTCTTTCTCTGTCAGTAATTCGACAATTCCAGATTAAATGTATAGGATTACAATCAGCATCATATTGTTCATAATATTCAAAATCTTTATCTTCCATTCATTTTCTCCATCATTTTTTTCAGTCCTTCAAATTCCTTGCGTTCTTTGTCCGTATCTACGATTTCTTGCATTTTAGCTCCTTTTTGTTGTTTTTTATGCGACATTTGTTAAAAAATACCTTTATTTGATACGTTTGATACGTTTGATAGTTGCGTTTACATCGTTTACAGCGTTTTTAATTAAAACAACATTTTGGTATGTACTTTGTAATTCCATCTCTTTTTCTTATTTTTCTTAAATCGTTTATTCTTTCAGCGTCAGTTTTCCATAAATCTAAAGTAAATTTTGATGGTTTAAGACCTTCTTTTTTCCACAATTCACTAAGATGTTCTGGAAGCATAAATGAGTAAGGTGGGTCTAAAGACATATCTATTTCCTGATTTATACTGTCATCATTTTCGTAGAACTTTATTAGTTGCTCACAAGTAAGAAATTTAAATCTCTTGTATTTATCCATGTTACTTCCTTTCTTTGATTTTCTGCCAATCAGGATGATGTTCTACGCAATACAAACTATCAGTCTGACCATGAGATAAAGTAGCGTCCTTACCGCAAAGGCAACAGACGAAATCTTGGAAAAAGTTTTGTGGGATACCCCTACTATACTTAGCAACGGGGGGGGGCGTAAGGTCGTTTTTTCTTGGTGGGGTCGTGGACATCGTGTAAAAAGATTGCATTATTTTTTGTACGTAATTTAGCAGATGTACACAATGTAAACGAACCTCTAAGTTATGAACAGTCATTTTATTTTACTCTTGTTGGTTACTCTTTTGATGACATCACTAGCTGACAAGGTGGGTTTCTTTGTTTGTGGCATGGCCTGTTCAAAGAATGCAAGCGAGTAGGGTGGTCGTCTGCTCTCCTTCTTGCAACTGTACAGAGTTCTCTTTGCTGATGCCTTGAAGCTATCGACTGTCATTCCCTTGTCTAAGAACCCTTGAGCTATTTGCTCTTGCCTCTCGTCCCACCGCCACTCACCTCGACCTCCAACGATGTCGTCCAACAAATGAGCATAAAGCTTACAAATATCTTTTCCTATAATATTAAATATATTAGTTCTATTGGTCAGTTTTTGTACAACCTCATTGGGTTGTGGGGTCATACAACCTAATTGGGTTGTTTTTGTACCCTCTTTTTCCTTCTTTTTTGCCTGTTTTTGCCTACCTGTGGATAACTCTGTGGATAACTTACTCTTCTTATTGTTTTCATTTACTTTTTTCATGGTTTCCTCGGCTTCTTGCTCTTGAAATCGTTCATCGTGTTCGAGGGTGTTTTTGTACCCTTGTTCTTGGTCAATTGATGGATCAAAAAGTATGCGCCAGGTGGCTGATGTATGTCCGTTTTTACGAAACTTATACTCATTCCGAACCTTATCGACATACCCATAATCAACCAGCAATCTAATATGTTTACTCACCCCTTGTTGTGTCATGCCTAGCTGTCGTGCGATCCGTGCTTGCTTGGGATAACAGTATCCTGTTGGTCCAATAAACTGACATAAGGCACAGAGAATAATAAAAGTCCTTGGTCTTGTTGCAAGTCGTTTGTCCTGTAAGGCTCTGCTCGGTGCTTTGAAGAATGCGGAGAATGCTTGATCCTGTTCCTTGCCGGTTTCACAGGTGTTGTGTTCTTTGGGTGGCCGAAGGATGTCTTGTCGAGCCTTGTTTATTTCCCTTAAGACTTGCTTGGAGGTTTTATTTGGTGGCATATCCAACATTTAAACCCCAAAACGATCCAGTGTGTCATCCAACAAAAGAAGGTAGCTTTCTGAGTACCAGTCGTATTTGTCCATCATCATTAGATGACGCTTGTAATAAAACACGCAAGTCGAATGATCCTTTCTAATTGTTTTAGCGATTTGAGGATAGGATCGCTTGAAGAAACGACAAACGCCTGTCCACATGAAACGCAGGTGAATGAACTCGTTGTCCTTTCGACAATCCTCATACATAACCGTAAATGAAATTTTTGTTATTTCTTGAAAAACCAAGGCTAAGTCAATTGTTGTAATCATAATTCGGTTATCTTCACCTGGAACAATGCCTCGACCAGCTTCTTTTTCAACCTGTAGGTTGGTGTTTTGAAGCCCTTTACGTCCTCGACTACCATAGTTCCTTCCTGACCCAACACGCCCCTCTGGAACTTGTCGAAATATCTGAAATCTGCTCTGTAGGTACATATCTTCTTCTCCTTCACTATACATTCAAACTTGGGTTGAAGCTCCAGGTTGTGTATCTGACCTGCTTTCTCCAAATACTTTAATTCACTATATCTTGTGGCTTCTTTCTTACTGTCAAATAAAATGCCATCGACCTCGGTTTTGTGGGCATTGAACTTGTTAAACCTCATTCAAGCACCTTCGGTCTTGAAGGTGGAACTTCTCGAAAATGATTGTGTTGCATCCAGTGTTCAAACCAAAATGCATAGCTGTCATCGTGATTGTGACAATTCACGAACAAATTGTGATGGATGAAACCAACCAGATGCTTTACGACAACCTGACAATCGGCAAGGGAAGTGAACTCCAAAAGCAAAAATGCAAGTGTTGGTTGACTGAACTCCGGGGTCATGCTTTTTCAAGCTCTTTTTTAAAATCGTGCAAGCCTTTTGATAAAATGTATTCGGCCAAACTAGCCATTGATCTACGATCCTTCTCGGCTAATTCTTTAAGTTTTTCATAGACTTCGTCGTTTATTCTAATGTGTACCTGCTTCATAATTCACCTTCGTTCAAAAAAAAGTAACATCTAGGTCTTGCACAATGTACCATCCTGGTATATGTACAGTAAAGACGAACATTAAACGAACTGTTATAGATACAAAGGAGAACATTTAATGTCACCAGCTAACCAAAGCACATCTGGTCAGCCACACAAAGGAAACTACATAGCTTATGTCCGTGTATCGACCAATAAACAGGAAACAGAGAGAGATAAAAAAGACATTCGTGACTTCCTCAACGGTGGCGATCATACGGTTGAATGGTTTGAAGAAAACATCAGTGGTAAAGTTCATCCTGACAAAAGACCTGTTTTGAAGGAAGCAATGGACGCAGCCAAGAAAAAGAAAGCGACAGTCATTGTCAGCTCGATCTCCAGACTGTTCAGGACTGCTTGGCATGGGCTTCAATTCTTTGAGCGCTATGTTGAGACTGGGAAGGTAAACTTGATTGTCTGTGACGATCCTATGTTGTCTGCCGATCCAAAGCAAAACAAGCTTGTTCTTGCCATCAAAGTCGCCATGGCCCAGGACATGCGAGAAAAAATATCTTTAAACACAAAATCAGCGTTGGGACGCATCAATGAAGTCATTGAGAACAAAGGTCACTACACCACCAAGTCAGGGAAGAAGATCACCCAGCTAGGCATTCACTCAAACATGGAAGACGCAAGAGAGAAGGGGCATGAAGCTATTCAGGAGGAAGCAGATGCTTTTGCTGAAAGGATGCGACCTGTCATCGTCGATCTTGTCAAACAAGGCTACAGTTTACGTGAAATGGCATCCTATCTTAACAATCACACTGACATGTACAAGACCCGTCGTGGTGGCAAGTGGGGTCCGTCGAATGTTTCAAACTTAGTCAAACGAATTTATGGAGAAAAATAATGAAGTTAAGAACTAGACAAAAAACTGCAAAACTCATGCCAATAAAAATTAGGAAAATTCAAGCTGCGTCACCACCTATAGACAGCATTCTCACAAACCTATGCAACGAAATTACACTTTTAAATTATAAAAATTATCCCATCCGCACAAACGATCCCTTTCAGCGAAGATGCACACAATTTTTTAGGAGTCACAGCGACAAACGCCTGATTGGTGCATTTGTGACGTTGAGGACTTTTATGAAAAGATGGTCAACACAAAAACAAATCCTAGAAAGGTTCCCAAGTCTTAAAAAAGCATTTGTCTCACTTGTCTTTAAACATTGCGTGGAAGAAGGGTGGTTTATTTCAAAACCAACCGACCTAAATCCCAATATTCAATGCTATCAGGTTTGCGAAATGATGATTAAATCAGCCAAAGAATATTATACGTTTTGTAGTAGTTCACGAAATGAACTTGAGTTTATATTTTAAACTGCGGTTTATTTAAAAAACTTGCACAAACAAAAACCGAAACTAAAATGAACATTGATGGAAAGCCAAATGAACAGACATGACACAAAGGATTTAGGCGGTCACGCTTTGAGAGAAAAGCTTATATTGCCCAATCTCAATGCAAAGCAACGGGAACAGTTTGCACAAGAAAATCTATCTGATGAGCAATATATGTTGTTTCACCGTAAAAAAGTAGCAAGTCGCATTACTGTTCCATTGTGTAATCATCAACACGTAAAAGATGCCATCCAAGTTTTAAGAAAAACAGCTAATGAACTTGACAACCTGATCCGTGGTCGCTCGGGACTTACAAAAACAGGGTATGCTAAAACTGATATGTATCGCACCGTGATTTTTGCGCAGCTCATTGTCACTCATGCTGGATCAGAACTAAAAAGAAGAGCGTCGCCAACAAAAATGGGGTTTCCTGACGGGAGCTTTATGAATGCCAAATAGGCAAAAAAAACAGGTGTTCAGATTAAAAGGGTTGCATCCTGGTCAATAGACAAAATGGAACTACCCTTTTAGATTGTGGACAAAATTGAGCAGAGGAGATTGCTGAAATGAAACAAATACTTATAACCTACTACAGTGAAATTATTCGCATAATATATAACGTGTCAGATTTTCTTGACCCTAACAGACTTGCTACACTCAACAAACTTAACAAACTTAAAGAGACTTTGACTGAAATTTTCGGAGCAGTTTGTTTGTTTGTTTCAATTTACATTTTTTTAGCTGTTGGTTGTGCCATGTCTCAGACATGTTCTTGGCCTGAAGTGTGGGGGTTCTGATGAAACACACAGTTGATGGAAAGGAAGTTGGAGCAACTACAGTCGCAACGATTGTTGAAGGTGAAAATAGTTTTTCAGGTCAAACCAAAGAAGAGCTTAGAAAACAATGGGTGGCAATCAAGCAAGGGGTGGTTCCCTTGCTACAAGAGCCTACAAAAGCAATGAAAAGAGGTCTTTGGCTTGAGCCTTTTGTGAAACTTCAAAGCTACAATTTAATTCGTGAGGCAATGATGGAAGGGACCAATCTAGAAATTATTGAAGTCAATGGAGCAGATCGCATTGTTGAGGAACGTCTTGGTTGTTCTTGTGACAGTAAGTTCAAAGTCGATAAGGACTTAATTATTCCAAATCCAATGGGAAATGACTTTCCTATGAGATCCTTGATTATTAATGAATTTAAAACTGATGCTCAAAGTAAGTCTACGGTTCCCCCCATCATGAGATATGAATGGCAATTGCAAACCCAAATGGCGTGTACAGGTGCTAGGTTCGGGATCATCTCAAAAATGGGTAATGATCTAAATGTAAAGCTCTATCCGTACAAAAGGTCAGAGAAGATGATTGCCATAATTATGAGTAAAGTTCGAGAGTTTTGGTACAAGGTTGACAAAGATATTCCCTACGAGGAGGACAATGAGCAACCTCCAGTCATCAACTTGGATGACCATGCGTTTGCACGACAGATGGAGGTGATGTTGGACAGCCGAATGACTGCCAAAGCAGAAGCGACCAAGTGGAAGGATAGCCTGGAAAATATTGATGCTCAAATCCAGGGGGTGATGCAAAAGCTTAATTCAGAACGGGCAACTTTTAAAAACTATTTGATTGAACACAAAACAGTCAATGTTTCAGCCAAACCAGAGCAAATGATGCCGGCCAAACCTGCACGTTCTCACAAAAGATTTTCAATCAGGGAGATTTAGATGACTAATTTAGTTCCAAAGGACTACGCTCAACTCGAGAGGCTTGCCAAACAGTTTTCAAGCTCAAACCTAGTGCCTAAAACCTACAGTGGCAAACCACTTGATTGTCTTGTTGCAATCCAAGCAGGTCTTTCCATGGGTCTAAATCCTTTTCAAGCACTTCAAAACATTGCTGTCATTAACGGTAGACCTACGCTTTGGGGTGATGCTTTGATCGGATTGGTGAGGCGACATCCCGATTGTAAAGGGATCAAAGAAACGATCGATGGTGAAGGTGATGACCGAACTGCTACTTGCACTGTCAAAAGACTTCAGGGTGGTGAGATAGAAGAGATCACTAAAACATTTTCTTGGAGAGATGCAAAGAAAGCTGACCTAACTACACGAGGACCGTGGAAATCATATCCTGATAGGATGTTACAAATGAGAGCCAGAGGTTTTGCTTTGAGAGATGGATTTCCTGACGCTATGGCAGGTGTGATTACCAGAGAAGAAGCAGAAGACTACCCAGAAATGAAGGTCGTCAGCGAGCCAGAAACTAAGTCTGAGGAGCAACCAAAATGATTATGGAAGATTTCCCACTTACACCTCGTCAAGTTCAAGTCTTGAAGTTTATGAAAAAATACTATCGTAAACATAAATATATGCCATCCTATGAGGAAATTATGCAACACACAGGTCACAAAAGCAGGGCTTCAATGGCTTCACTCATAGATCAACTCGTTCAACGAGGATTTATTGAGACGAAGAAGGCTCACCCAAGAGCTATCAAGATAATAAGAGATTTAATTTAATTCAAAATGAGGACCATCTATGAACGGTCTACGCCCTTGGCTTCTTCTTAGGTCAATGTAATCGTTCATAGCATCCTCGGCAGTACCTTCATATTCTGCAAAGTTATCTATGTGCCAAGCTGCACCCCAACGTATCTTTACATTATTATTTTTAGCTGCTTTTTTCATGGCATCTGCAATATCATCATACAAATTTAGTTCCCAACTTGCTCTCGAACCAACGTACGCCATGAGGTCTACGGCATCTCCTGTCATGTGCTTACTCGTTTTTGTCTGTGTTGCACCTTTTGCCAAAAGGGCATCCTGTTCTTCTTGAGTTCTAAGACCACAGATAACACCAAAGTCTACTTTAGTTAGGCGTATGGCTTCACAAACTATCGTATGTAATTCATTCTTGATGCCTGTCATTTTGCTCATGCTGTTGGCTGATAATTTAAAAGTCATAACTAACCTTTCTTTTTAGGTTTCTTTGCTGTCTTTGCTGCTTTACGAAAGTTAGCTGCTGTTGGCGCACCCTTTGACCCTGGTTTACGCATCTTCTCTCCACTACCTGCTGCTATTCTTTTTCTTTTTGCGTGTATATTTCTATAAAGTGACATTATTTTTTACCTTTCATTTTTTTTAACTTTTTAAAATCTGCCCCTGTAATTTTATTTCTAGGTGCTGCTAC
>CEQR01110824.1_pt1 | contig 11074 bp, 15 predicted proteins | sample 530901 | NCBI WGS metagenome assembly CEQR01 (sample SAMEA2621085, study PRJEB7988) | marine metagenome | isolation source: saline water (ENVO:00002010), including | reverse complement strand
GGCAGTTTCATGAACGCAATGTGAGTCATGATGTGTGCATCATGATCTTGTTGCTGAAACGCCGTCAGTAGTTCGCCCTGCATCCCCTTTGCATTCTCAATGCTGGGACTCGTGGGTTGCGGTTCTTTTTTAGCAGGCAGAATCTCATCAATGTTCTGCACCTCAAGAGCCTGATACATACGCTTGTATGCCTCATGCAAATTGTGAATCTGCGGATTGGACTGCGCCAACTGTAGCTGTGTTTGCGCTAGCGTAACGCGCTGTGCCATCGAAAAGATGTTCGGGTCCGACACTGGGATGACATCTACGCGCCCATCAAAGTCCTGTGACTTTATCTCTGAGGGTGCTCCGGCTACCTCATACGGATAACTTGAAGGGAGATTTTCCGCGAAGATTCTAGCGAGGAGCCGGAACTCTGTTTTCTGCGCGTAGTGCAAGCGTTTGTGAATGGCCGACATGACCTTCATACCACGCTCAAGCAACGCTACAGTTGTGCCTACAGGCATGTCACCACTCTTCGCACCGTCGCCAAGCTGTTGGTCGGCAATAGATACAAAGCGGCGCCCACCTTCAATCAAAGATGCCAGCAACTGCGCTAACGTGCCGGACGGCTCTTTGAATGGAAGCGGGATGATCGAGTTACGGATGTCACCACCAGGTGCATCAATGTCCCTGAACTCACCAGGCGACAAAGGCTCGTCATCGTTACGGATGCGTATGCCTCGTGCCTTGAAACCAGACGGCAAGTTCGCCAGCGTACCAGAGTCGATCAACTGACGAAGTATGCTCGTAGCTGCGCGACCAAGTCCGCCAATCATGTGAATCAGGCCGAAGCCATAGAAACCCAGACCGGGTAGAAACTTGTAATGCACAAAGTATTGCCGCTTACGCTTCAACGGATCTTGCTGATCGTAGTTGCGCGTTACGGACAAGATCTCCCCAGATCCATGATCAAGCGTTACGATGTACGGTAGCTTGATCCCCGTTGGCTCTCCTGACGGACCCATGTCTTCAAAGCCTTCAAGGTCCATCTCAACGTGCATCTCCAAGATGGTATGCACATCGTCTGAATATCCTTTGCTGACGCCCTCAATCTGATCCACCTTGTCATGAACAGGGTTGTCGCTTTCGTCGCTAGTGGACACCTCCACATCGCGATAGATACCAGCGACTTGCATCTTGCGAACCTGATTGGCGTCCATCCGCAAAACGTGCGTCACCCGTGGAGCTGTGTTCAGATCGGTAGCCGAATACGGCACCACCAAGTCTTCTGACGGCACAAACGCCGACACCGCACGGTTCTTGGTAGGGTCAAAGTATACCTTCTTGAACGTAGATCCAGATAGCGGCAGATAGAACAGCATCTGATCCGTGTCAGGATCAAACTCCTCCATGATCTCAGTGACCTGATAGTTCATGAAGTTCTTGACGCGACTGGCCTGTGCCTCCTTCTCCATGGTCTTGGAACCCAAGACTTGCGTCTTGACCGGACCACCGGCAGGCAAAAGTTCTTTATAGGCTTGTGCTTGGAACTGCGTTACGGACTCGGCAATCAATGGATGCGTTACACCAGTAGCGCCATCAAACGGCTGGGTGCGTTCCTCATACTTGATGCCCAGAAGATCAAGACCCTTGGTGTAGGATTGCTCCCAATCCTGTCTTGAGTCCATATCCTCTTCGTACATCTCACGAAGTTCGCTGGATATCTCACCCAGCGTGGACTCATCCAAAATCTCAGCAAGGTTGGCGTTGTGATCATACACCGCCGTCTGTACTTCAATGCCTTCTTCCGCCCCACCCATGAGCGCCTGAACGATAGCACCGCCGTCAACATCTTGCAGAATCTCAGCACCACCGGCAAAATCCTCTACCTGAGGTACATCTACTTCAATGCCTTCCGGCGCCTCGATGCCAGAGTCGGTCAAACTGCCCATGGGTCTCGGAGGTAACGCCATTAAAATATCCCCTTGAAGGTATCGCGCCGTTCAACATGAACCTCGCCACCCTCTGCATAACTCTTGCCCGGTAACGGTGTCCCAGGATACCGGCCAAGTCCTAAATCAAACTCAAAATCAATGATGTCGGCAACCGTATCGTCATCGTATCCAGAACGCTCAAGCTGCCGCTTGCGATTAGACTTCGCCTTCGGGGTCAGAAACTTGGAACCGTGATACGTCTTTGTCACTAAAAGCTACCCTTAAAGTTGTCTAGAGAAACCTTGCCACCGTTACGGAACTCTTGCTTTTTTTCTACACGATCTATGGCTTCGTTAAGAGACCCGCCTTTCGCTTTGAAGACGATGCCCTTTTCTTTCAACAGCTTTCTAATTTTAGCTGGACTCATACCCTCTGTGTCCATGCCCAAAATCTCGTCAGCGCCTCGTTTTTCACCGGACTTCAAAAGATCGTCTGCTAACTTATCCATCGCTTTTGACATTAGTAATACTCCCGTTTCCTTGGATACCAATCGGAGTTATCGTTCTCACCCTCAAGCTCGATGAACCCACCCTGCCGGAAACGAATCAAAGCCATCGTCATGCTATCGACAAAGTCGTCATGCTCCCCGTGTGGGAAAGCAAGACACTCCTCAATAACTTCTTCCGAGAACTTTTGTTCCGGTGCCCACACCATCCCCGCCTCAAACAGCGGTGCTACTGTGTGCATACGGGTGATCTTATCACGACCCTTGCTTGGTGTATAGTTCATGACCGGAATGCCAGCGGCGCGTAACTCATCCGTCAATGGCTGGCCCGACGCCTTCGCCTCAATAATGACCATATCAGGTTCCCAATACTCATACTCTTCTCCTGCCACCTCTTTAAGTTCAGGGAAGTTCCAACGACCACGACGAGCATCCATAAGAAGGATATTATCGGCACCGGTATCTTCATTGATAAAGATCCCCCACGTTGTTATGGCAGAGTAGTCGGCACTCTCTTTCTTGCTAAACGCCGTGTCATACGCCTGAATGATGTACTTCACGGGTGGGATGTTCTCCTTCTCCCACATCTGCCACCACTCCTTTTTGACGATGGCACCCTCTTCGGCAGTCGGATTTTGCTGCCACTGTGCGTTCCACTTGGCTAAAGGCAGTGATGCCTTGACCTTAACAAGGTCATCCTTGTTCCAGAACTCCGGCCAGAGCGGTTTGTCGGACGGAAGTATGGCTGGGAACTCCACAACCTCCCATTCGTCCGCCATCTGGTCAGAACCTTGCATTTTTATGACTTGGCCGGTCAAATCCTTCATGCCCCAGCGCGTCATGACGATAATTATCGCCCCACCAGGCTGTAAACGCTGTCTTGGACCGGATGTGTACCACTCAAAGGCGTGATCAAAGGCCGTACTGGACAATGCGTCTTGTTCAGAGTGCGGATCGTCAATAATTAACAGGTCTGCACCGCGTCCGGTCATCGCTGCGCCCACTCCGGCGGCAAAATACTCGCCTCCAGCCGAAGTTCCCCACCTTCCGGCGGCTTTATCGTCCGCTTTTAGGCCCGTATCGGGAAAAATGGTGTGAAAATCGGGTGTGTCGATCAAATCACGCACTTTTCTGCCGAATCTGACCGCCAATTCGGTGTTATGAGTGGCCTGAATGATCTTTAGCTTCGGATTTCGCCCCAAAAACCACGCTGGCATCAGATATGAGGCAAATTCTGACTTAGAATGACGCGGCGGCATGTTCACAATGAGCCTTTTTAACTCACCACGCGCTACTTTCTCCAGTTTTTCCGCGATAATTCGGTGATGACGGCCCTCAATGAAGCCGTCATAGACGTGATGAACAAACGGCATGAACTGATCACGCGCCTTTTCGCGGATCGAAAGCCGTACTTGTTGATTCTGAAGGGCATATATCTCCTTGAGAACCTCTTCAGGTACTGTATCAAACCTGCCTGCCAAGTGCCGCCCCCGTTGGAGACAGTGCCTGAATGCCTTGTGCTGGCATCGGTGCCGGTGGATTGATCCCAACCGGTGGTGACGGTTGAAGCACAAACGGATTGATCGGACCAACTGGTGTCGCCACCGTCGTCGGTTGGAACACCGTGGGCAGTCCCGTGGTCGGATTGATCTGGAAATCAGAGCCTGGAGGATCAGGCGGTTGAGTTAAATCATCTACCGGCTGACACACACCATTAACAAGCTGATACCCCGCAGGACATGGATCATTCGGTGCCTTTGCAGTCACCGGTTCATCGCTACTGGTGTCCGGCAGAGCGTTGGGGTTGTCCAACCCCGTGTATGTCGAGATCGGCGTCGTGCCGACAAAAGGCAAATCTACAAACCGTGTGTTAGTCACACCACGAATACGGAAACCCTCCGGCTTCGATGGATCGTAGTTAGGCACGCCGCCTGCCTCAATTTGTTCCTTGAGCCGAGGTCCAAGACCAAATGTCGTTCTGTTTTCAAGATTAGCCAGCTCTGATTCAAACTGACCACGCAAGCCTCTCGCTTCTATGTCCCTATAGAAGTCACGTTGATCGTTGGTTTGAAAACGCTGACGATCAAAAAACGGAATATCACTTTCATCCGGCGGAGGTGTGGGAACCGAGATGCCACCAACTTGTGTAGGATCTACCCGCTGCATCGGACCGCTAGTAGCAGCAGGTGCCGTGCCCGTTGTGAGCAAAGGATCGGGAGCCGTGGTTCCGGCACGATTGATCAGAGCCTGCGTTGCAGGATCTAACGTCTCAAACAACTGCTGTGAAGAAGTGTCATCCCCTGGCCCTGCCTGTCGCGTAATAGTAACAGTGCCTCTGGGAGGTTGATTGCCTTGCAAAACAGCTCCCGCAGTGGCGGCTTCGGGCAAGGTGGTGATTCCTACCATACGATTGACCGCATCCAGCGCCTGCTGCCGTTGAGCCGTCTGTCTAGCAAAATCTAGTTCGTTCTGCACTCGTTGAGCCGCTTGAGCCGCTGCCGGATCTAAATCAGCCTCAGTAAAGATATCAAGAAGGTTTGGTCCTTGTAACTGACCACCAGGAGAAAGAGTCTGGCCCCGCATCGCGGCCTGCGCGGCTACACGCTGCGCTACAGTGATGTTTTCTGCCGCCGCCTCATCAGGCGTCAGATTCGCAATGCGTGCAGTTTCTGCATCGGCAAAACCGGTGCCTGCCGGTTGCGTTACATCAAGTGGTTGCGTCGCGTCTTCAGCAAAAAAACGATCAAACGCCGACTCATCGACGGGTTGCGGCGCCACACCTTCACCGAGATTCGTGGTAAACCCGCCAATAAGATCAGACGCAAATTGTGCACGCTGTTGATCCTGAGTTATGCGCTCAAACTCAAGCGCGTCCTGCGCCGCCTCATTAACAAGATTGCGTCCACTGTCCGTCAAGTTGCCCTGACGATTCACGGCACTCGGATCGTAACTGTCTAAAATGCCTCTTACAGCTTGCTGTGCCGCCGTGTCGCCGCCACCAGCATTCCGTGCCGCATCAGCCGCCGCTACCGCAGCCGTGGTTTGCTGGCGCGTGGCACCCTGAAGCGCGTCAAAATTCGCGCCTCTACCACCCTGCCCATCCGTGAAACCAATCTGCTGGTCTTTGGACGTACTGCCAGTCTTCGATACGCCGTCTACACCAAAGACTTGTGGATCGCCAGGTCTGCGGCCACCATCATCCTGTTGGTTGTCTGATTCGTTGCCGCCGCCGCCAGTGCTTTCACCCATGCTTCAATCTCCAGGCATTGCCCTGCCTGCCGTCAGGACGTTTCCAATACGCCACATCGTGATCCGTGACATCACTCAAGAATCGGCGCATGTCTCTCGCAATATACAATACACTATCAACCGCAACCATGTCCATGACCCACAACTGATCGCCGCCAGTCCGCGAAAACACATCACGGCCACTATACTTCCGCGTCTCCGCCTCCTCAAAAGTCATGTAACACCATGTGCAAAAACCAATCAGCGAATCATCCCGCATGTAATACCGAACCCTCCCATGCTCAATGGCAGGAATGAACCGAAAGCCAAGATCCCTGATCCGCTGGTCCCTGTACCAAGGCGCACTGTCCAACAACACACACATTCGACCAAACATCTCAAATGAATTTACATCAGAAATTTTTTTCACGCCTAGGGACTCCTTTAGGCTTTCGTACAATTAATTTGTGGATCTTGCAACTGGTGCCTAGGTCGAACAGAAAAACATGTGAATAAATATACCCATCTAGGGCGGGTGGGTGGGCGCGCGCCCGCGCCCAAAAAATCAAGGGGGTGGGGCGTCAGTAATTTGACATGTTGCCCGATATTGTCCCAAGTAACCCTAATATTATTACGCCTGGCCTGGGCGACAGGGTAATTTTATTACAAGATTTTTTGTGCTGGTGTCAAATTGATGACAAGTAAAATGTATTTTATTTATTGTTTGGTGTTGCATGTTGTCTCATTTTAGCTTAATGTCATAAGACATTAAGGGAAATCGGACGGCAATAGCCAAGCGACCCCAAAGCAACCCTAGTCTATTGGAGGACTAAATGACTAAATCACAATTTGCTCGTCGCCATACATATGAGGCATTAACAGAAGCGGAACAGATTGCTTTCTGTAAAGAGATGCTGACGCTATGGCACGAGACATTGGTTGGTCTACATGGCCTAAAGGATCAACACGATTTCGCAAAAAGCCAAGCTAAGTTTTGGAATTTGGAGCGGAAGGATGTTGAGAGACACGCCATTGAGGCGGGTCTCGCATATCACGATCCGCAAGAGTTTGAATATGAGGCGAAAGCGGCATACACGCAAATTCGCCAGATGTTCAAGTGGAAGTGATAAACCTAGGCGGCGGCATTGTGCCGCCGCCGCTTTTTGGAGGACTACAAAATGACTGGAAAGAAAAATCCCTTCGGGAAAACTGCCGACAAAAACAAGCCATATGCTGTTTACAGCAACGGCGATTTTTTGTGGAAAGTTTTGAAAACCTACAAAGTAGCAGACAATGAACAGAACGATCCTTACGCGAGATGGTTTTGTTTCGTAACGTCAAGCCTATGTCCTGAAGGCGAATATGGCGATACTTACGCGCTGGACGTAAAGCAATACGGCCAGCTAATGCAATGCACGCCAGAATGGCGTGACGCATACAATGCGTAGTATCAAATATGGCATGGGGCTAGCAGGATTATTCCTGCTAGCGTCTGCCCATCTGATCTTCGGGCTGGCGGCGCCGCTCGATGATCTAGGCCATCAGGTCATGCGACTAGCCATGATCCTGCACGCTGGCGCAGCCTTCTACTGCGCTATCTTACTCCATATCATGCGGAGGCGGCGTTAGCCGCCTCCCTTTTTATTTGCCTGGATTTTGGATGCTATAGTCTTACGCCTATAGCAGAGGCGGCGCCGGCCTAGTCCTTGTCATCACCAGTCCCGAATCCCGAAACCCGAACCCGACTCGCCTGCCGAACCCGACTAGGATTTCGTTTGTTTTTTTCTTGTGCCCGAAGGTCATGCGTGTATACTCAGATTGTGGAGTCGCGATGACCGCCGACCAGTGATGCGAACAGCACTCCACATTTTTCAACCTGTCTATGGAGGACAAAATGGAAGTAACAATAATCGCAGATAACGGACACGCATGGGGCATCGTATCAGTAGAACAGCTCAAGGCAGCGCGCCTGTCTATTGATGACATTAGCGATTTCTCATACAAGACGCCTAATGGTGAGATACTAGCATTGGAGGAGGATTGCGATCTTCCAAAGTATCTAAATAAACTGGAGAGTATGGGCACGACGTTTAGTCTTCGTGACAATTACATTCCAGACGAGGATCATCCAGACAACCCTAGGACATGGCCTAGGATTAGATAGTTCCTCCATAGGACGGAAAGAGCGGCAGAGATGCCGCTCTTTTTGTTTGTGTTTAGTTTGTTATTCGATATAATGAGGACATCAACAACAGTCTAATGGAGGACTAAATGACTATGCTTAAATTTAGAAGCAAAGAGTTTACGCGGATGATTCAGCATATGCTGAAGAACGAGCGCAAGATTCCTTATGTGGACAAGACGACAGATGAATATGGTCTGTGGCTTGTTAAGGATGAGGGCATCTATGTGATGTCGCCATCGCCAGAGCGTGACATTGTCAGTAAGAACAAATGCCATGTTATCTATGCGCGAGGATATTCTCCTCGCGTTAAGGATTTATGGGAAAAGACTCACGCTGTGAGCGGAGACGATTTCGCAGAGTTTATCCCATTGTCTGAACAACAGATGAAACGAGTCGCATTGTTCGGTGAATTGGACATTCGTCTCACAGAAACGGAGGTATCTATCTATGCCTAATTGGTGTCAGAATGTAATCTATGTATCCCATGAGGACGAAAACAAGATGATGGCGTTGAAAGACGCCATCCTCAATGGCGAGATGTGCGCCCACATCAAACCCATGCCGGATGCGCTGAAGGGCATCACATCTGGCGCGACTACGATTGATGGGGAAACCCATCGCTTGTGGCGCAACGATGAGGACGGCAATGCCGTCGCCATCCCCCAAGCAGAGTTAGACGAGATGCGCGTCGATTACGGCACAGCATCTTGGTATGATTGGTGCTGTGATAATTGGGGCACGAAATGGGATATCTGTTCCCCATGGGATACAGACGATATATATCATGCGGACGATGGGACGGGGACATATGTGTTCAAGTTTGATACCGCATGGTCGCCACCAATCCCTGTATATGATGCGATGATTAAACAAGGATTCAATCTGGTCGCGCATTATGTGGAATATGGTTGCGGATACCATGGCGAATATTCCAAGGATGGTGACTATTACCATAATGAAATACAGGATGGAGATGAGATAGACGAACATCTCCAATCTGAATACGCCTAACAATGGGGAGCGCGGCAGGTGTCGCGCTCCTTCCTTCTGACTGGTGACCAGTCTCGAGACCATTCCATTAGTTATTAGTCGTAGTCCTCCAACTACGGACGGCGCCCTGGGCCATGCCCAGGGCGTTTTTTATCAGTCCCGAATCCCGAATCCCGAATCCCGAATCCCGAAAGGCTGCGCCCCGAACCCTGGCGCCTACCTGGTCCCGAACCCGAATATATGTTTGTTTTTTGCTTGTTCCTGGTGTACAATTTAATTGTTCATATGGAGGACTAATCATGCGTATATCAAATGGGAGCGGAAAACTGCAAGATATCCGCTCGTTAAACACGAACACGTTAACTAATGAGTTTTGCAAAGCCATGTATAACTCGAGCGCGGATGATATCATCTGTCGCAAATGCTATTCCATGAACATGTTGAACGGACTCCGCAAGAATTGCGCTCCGTCATGGCAGGAAAACAGCGATATTCTTTCCGGCGGATTGATTCCGCCACACATGTTGCCGACAATCTTGGATGCGTTTTTCCGTTTCTCATCTCATGGTGAGCTAATCAACATGACCATGTTGGAAAATTTCCACAATATCACGTTGCACAACCCACATTGCTCTTTTGCCTTGTGGACAAAGCGCAAGAATTTTATCCGCAAGTTTTACAGCCAACACGAAAAGCCGGCCAATCTGATTCTGATTTACAGCAACCCGCGCATTGACGCGGTGATGAATCATCCGCCGGAGTTTTTTGATCGGACGTTTAACAATGTATCAAAGGGCAGTGATGTTGCACAAAATTGCACCGGACAAAAATGTCGTGATTGCTTGCTATGCTACAAGGCAGGTAATGGCGTGACTCAAATTGTGGAGGCAGTGAAATGACCAAAGAAGATATCGTCATGCACATAAAGCATATCGTCGTCGAACAATGCGAAAAGGAACCAGAGGACCGAGATTGGTTCGCAGCCTTCGGCGCCCTAATCGACAAGATCGAGGACAGCATAAAGGAGGAGGCCTAGGCCTCCTTTTCTTTTGCCTCGAGCCCAGGTTGCTGTGACCCTGGTACTGGCGCCCCAGTCCCTGGGTGGCCTAGGGCAAGATCCCCGAATCCCGAACCCGAATCCCGAAGTCCCGATAGCACTGACTCTAAGTGCCGGACCCCCGACTCCCGAACCGCGTCCCATAAATCCCCGAATCCCGAACCCCGAAACTCGGCCCCAGCTGCCAGTCCCGACTTGGCTACGTCCAAGGCTCTCGCGCCCCGAAACAAAAATAGGTCGCCCGAAGAGAGGTGCTTAACCAAGATGAATGACAAGCCGCCCGAACGTGAATACGCGGTATTCCACGCAATTTGCTGTGGAGATATTCTGACAGTATTGTTTTTTGTTGTTTTTAATTCCAACCAAAACACAAGTCCGGACCATGCTACATGTACGTCAGGCACGCCACCGCCATGGCGGTTTTCGATTCGGGTTGTATAGCAGTTACTCGGCAGGTTCCTGCGGATGGTGTTCCAAAAGTTCGCCTCCGGTGTCGGCATCAACTACCTCCGTATACTCACCCTCAATGAACGCCTGCGGATACTCACGCCGCAACTGATTCAATCGAGAGGTGATCTCTTCTCGAGACAGATCGTCTAGCTGATGAATGTTCTCTCGCCTGTCTACAGTCAAGCCACCAAGTGCAGATCGAATCTTCTCGGCATTGATTGCCGCTGAAAACTGACCTGCCTCCTCGGCGCCAGCCGATAATTCATGAAGACGTTTGAGCTGACCCATTACGGTCACGCCATAACGACGTTCTCGCTCTTCACGAAGTTCTTGTATGTAGTCGGTGAGGTGAGGAAACTTTTTGCCTGCCAATAAGTGCCCAGCAATAGAGGCTGCTGAGTTAGATGCATACCCTGCCTTTCGGGCGCATTCGGCGTTGGAATATATACCTTCAACATAGTGCCGAGCGAACTCACGCTGACGCTGGGTCAATTTGCGTCCAGTCTCGGCCTCAATGTCATCTGCAAGAATGTCTGTCTTCTTGTTACACATGTCACACTACTACCCCATAAAAACGTTGTTTTGAAGCCTTTTTGAATCTAGGCCTTTTACCAGGTTTTTGAGATGTTGTCCTATAGAGTCCCCATACTGTGACAAGTGTGCCAAAAATGCTTAGAAGTGTGCCAAGGAAAAACCCTTACTCCGCCTTGTGTTTTGAGGTTCTTGTCACACTTGTCACACTT
>CEQR01110826.1_pt1 | contig 11164 bp, 21 predicted proteins | sample 530901 | NCBI WGS metagenome assembly CEQR01 (sample SAMEA2621085, study PRJEB7988) | marine metagenome | isolation source: saline water (ENVO:00002010), including | reverse complement strand
CTATTTTACCTTTTTACTTTTTTATTTTTTTTTGTAAGGAAGCGTATTATAGAAAACTGTCAAAAATCATGTATTATTAATTTATGGATTTATATTGGCTCGAGTTCCTTGCAGCGTGTACCGCTATCATTAGTATCTATGTCTATGGTAATGGATCACATTATGCACCAATCGTGGGTCTTGGCTCTCAGGTTATTTGGATATGGTGGTGTATTGAGATGGAATTGACTACGATGTTTTTACTCTGCCTGGCAATGGTATTGACACATCTAAGAAATTTAAAGGTCATGGGGACATCTACAAAACTCCAAGAATTATGGAATCGGTATAGAAAGTAGGAGTAGCATGAATTTCTCTTCTGAGCTCGTCTAATCGTTTTCTAATCAATTTTTTTTGATCCTTACTGATGTCATAGAATAGAGCTTTATAGATTTTGTTGTATTCTGCCCAACGCACTTGTTTTTTAGTAAAGGCTATAACTTTTTGTTTTAAGGCACTAATGTAGTGTTGTTTCATTTCTTCAGGATCGAGTAATGCCCATTCACAAACTTCTCTAAAGTCTCGTGATTCTTGGAGAATCCAATTATGAGCTTCTATTTTTTGCACTGCTGATTTTCTATCAGAGAGCGTGATCATTGTATCATCGAAGGCGTTTATAACGACAGCACGCCATAATTTATGTTCAGGGTTTAGTTTTTTATCAATCACGGATCGAGTGAAACTAAGTCCCATTAGTTTATATAGATAAGGGGATGAGCTCATTAGTGAGCAAAATTTTTAACTAACTCCCTCAATATCCTTTTATAATTAGCAAGAATGTTTTTATCAGTTTTTTTTGTAGCTCGTAGTTTAATATAATCGACATACAACCTTTCGATTAATTCGTGTCTTTCATCAGGAGACATACTATTAGGGTCAACCAAAAAGGCTACATCCTCATGTTCAAGTAGGTTATCCCATTCAAATTTATCTCTAGACATAATCATAGTATACCTCAGTCAAAAACTACTTACTATTCACACTCTTTACTTTTTTTTATAGATAGTGGAATCGTAGCCGTTAAAATTGTAGTTAAAATTTTCGTTGTCTCTTTGATATTTGATGTTCTTTGATTTAAATGTGGGTAATTGACTATCGCAATTAGGACAAACAAACCGAAGATTTTCAAGCCTATTATCTTTTTTTACCCCATTTATATGGTCAAGTACAAGCGATAAATTTTTTTTCTTCCATTCACCTTCGTTACCACAGAAGGCACATTCATAAGGAATGAGCTTTTCTTTGATAATTCTATTTTTTAGATGTGTATAATTTTTGTAGTTTGAGTTTTTGACAAACAACTTTTCATTAGGTATTCGTGTGTATTTATTAGCCAAACCAATTCTCCCCTAATTATAGAGTAAAGGTTCGTGGTGCGTGTGTCTAGGTCAGTGTCTTTTGATTTTTTTAAATACAATACTGCAATAAGGGCATCTAACCTCATCAACTCCTTCAAGTGATAAGTAAATTAGAGGATGACCGCCTGAGTCTTCACCCTTGCAACACACTGTTTTTTCATTAAAGACTTGAATAGTTTTCATAATTTAGTTCGAGCTCCTGAGTGACCTGAGCCACCACAGGCATTACAAACATAAGTAGTATTTATTTCTTTATCGGCAAGCCTGTGACACTTTATAAAACCATTACCATAACATTCTTCACAAACTTCATAAATTAAAACTCTTTTTTTAATCATTCTTTCTCCTTAATTTTCTTTCTCCCATATTCTTTTTCTTTTTTTGTTTTCGTAGTTTATCTCTACATCCAAAGTTGCAAACAATTCCGTCTCTTGTTGTATAAGTGCTGTCAATATACTGTATGTTACAAACCTTACATGTAAACATTCCTGTCCATACATCTTCTTTATCCTCCATTTATTCTTCGCACAGGTCTTTCTTATACTCTTTTTTTAATCATTCTTTCTCTTTCCTTACACATTCCTGTTTATATTTTGTGTATCCACCAGGTAAAGTTAATGCAGGATTTTTTGGATCTGCTTTCGACCATCCTTTGTCAACCCAAACACAAGTATATTGACGCTCATTATTTTTTTTCTGTACAAAAAAATCAGCATTGCTCCATGTGTATAAATTAATTATTAGTCCTACAATTAATGTTTCCATTGTTACTCCTTATCTTTTACTCGATCCCATTGATTAAGTTTATATTTTTTAAACCAAGTGATAGGATCATTACATTTGGCTGCTTTAAATATTTTGTCTTGATGATTTTTCTCAAAATCAATAATTATTTTAGACACAACTGATTCACAATTTTCTCCTGCAAAACTTGATGCATGGCGTAAATGTAGCTTGTTATTGAATTCAAACCACACAGTTACTATGAACCAACTAAACATCTATGCCTAATTTTTTTCTTGCGTTTTCTCTTATTCTGAAAGTTTCTTCATCATAACAACCCCAACCTTCAACATCTTTATTAGTCTCGGCTTCGAAAATTTCTACTTGCTCATTTATTTTTGCATAATCACAAATTTCTACTTCACCATATACATGTTCAAGGTCATTCGCTAAAAAAAATATTACAATCCATTTCATTTTATCTCCCTACAAAAAACTCTGAAATGATCATCAAAATTACTGCATTTTGTTACAACTAAAGCTTTCATTTTGTGACCACCATACTCAAAAATAGTATCTGTTCTTACAGGAATTCTCGTTGGTATAGAAACATAAATACCTTTTTCATAGTCTTCATGAGGTTGCTCATCGTCTCTATAACCTGTGGCATAGTTTTTATTATCAATAAAAACTAAAAATTCTGCCCATCTAAGTTTAGTCTCTGGCATTAGATTTTTGTCCTTTTTCTAAAAGATTTTGTGCAAAGGCTTCATAACTTGTGCCTTCTTTTTGAGCCTGATAGCGAATTGTTTCATCAATCATTTTGCTAATCATGTTATTAGGTCTTCTATATTTTACTGAACATAGACCTTTCAATTTGTAGTAACAATCTTTTCTTATAGCAACTGTGTGCCATTTTGTAGTATCCATAATTTTTTCCTTATGTTTGTGGGTGTAAAAATATTAAAATTATTTTCACACCCTATATTAATATTATAAAATTGGTCTGTTGGTATCCAAATGATCAGGTATGGATGCTTGATTAAGATTATTGTAATCTTTAATATCCATGTCTAACCAAGCAACAGAATTTTCACTTGTAGCAATCTGCGTTCTAATTTCAATGTCGTTATGCAACATATGAAACATCACAGGAAGTTTTTTTCCTTCCTCGATTTTTTCATATGCATGTCTTTCGACAGATCGATTTTTTTTAAGCTTGATTGCTTTTTCGTTCAAATCAATGAACTGTTCTTTTGTTAAGTACGATATCATATGTAAGCCTTTCTTCGTAATAATTAATATCAATTCTTAATATATATGTTTAAATGTGATAGTGCAAGCTAATTGACATCTTTTATAATCTTTTTTATACTTTATTATGAAAGGAAGTGAAAATGGCAATAGCTGAATTGTTACATGCTAAAATGTCTTTAGAGTCTAAGTGGAATGCCATGTATAATGAAAGTGGTATTTACTCTATTGAGATGAAAGATATTGAAAAGAAAATTGAAGCTTTAAAGCAAGCTTTGGTATTAGCCGATATAAGAGAAGCAAAAGCGAAATACTAGCTCGCTTCACCAAAGTCTTTGCCTAAGGCAACATCTACCAAACTTGGAACTCTTAGTTTCATGCCACTCTCCATCACTTTCTTTATTTTCTCTGCATGCTCTTTTGAGGAAATATTAAAACATAATTCATCATGTATTTGTAATAAAGCTAAATCTTCATGCTCATAACAATCAACAATAGCTTTTTTTGTTTGGTCAGCTCCTGATCCTTGAATCAATCGATTTAGAGCTTTGTAAGTAAAAGCTCTTTTTATATTATTAGCTCCATACTTTGCAGAGGCGTTTTCAAACTTCTCAGGAGTATGAATACCAAAATCTTTCGTTTCCCACATATCAAAACGACACTTCCTTCCAAGTTTAGTCCGTATGACTCCTTCACTGTTAGCCTTCTTCATGCATCGATCCGATAGTAATTTTACAAAAGGTGCTTTGCGATTGAACTTAGCAATCAGTGCACTAGCTTCATCAAAACCCAAACCTAACATATTAGCTAATTTGTTTTTACCCATTCCATACATCAAACCCAAACCAATTGTTTTTGCTTGTTTTCTATCTATACCAACTAAGTCAGCTACAGTTTGATGAAAGTCAGCGTCAGCTTTTGTATAAGCTTCCACAAGCTCTTGTGATCCCTCATAGCCTTCACCAATACTTGAAGCATAATGCACCACCAAACGAGGTTCTTGTTGAGAATAATCAAAAGAACCCCATTGGTAGTTCTCTTCAGGAAGGAAAAGTCCTCTAATCATAGGTCCGAATTCTTTGTTGCGTGCAGGTAATTGTTGAAGGTTAGGATTTGACATACTAAGTCTGCCACTAACTGTGCCTCCTGTGTCAGAGCGTAATTGATTTATTTCGGCATGAATTCTACCTTTATGTTCAAACTTCATTATTGAATTTAAAAATGTGTTATGAAATTTATTAATTTCCCTAGCTTGCACAATCAATTTAGAAATATCATGATCAGAATTTATTAACCAATTTTGTGTAAAGCTTGGCTCACCACTTTTTGGAGTTTTAGGATATGTAATACCTAACTTATCAAAACCAAAAGCAATTTGTCTTGCTGCCCAAATATCTATGTCTTTTCCAATGAGCTTTTTTATTTTTAGTAAAATATCTTTTTCTTTTTCAATAAACTTTTTTTGTAAAGAGGATGCTTTTTCAACATCAACTCGAATACCTTTTCTTCTCATCTTAATTAATATTGGCAACAAGCGTCTTTCAAGATCCCATACAGTTTCTAAACTTTGTAAATGTATTTCATGTTTAAATCTTTGCCATAAGAGGTAAGTGAGCCGTGCATCTTGTTCAGCGTAGTATCCAACATGTTCTGCTGGCAACATCCACATTTCGGCTTTTGGATCAACGCCATGAGCCTGAGCTGCTTCATTCAAATCTGTCTCTGCTTTTAACTCTCCTAAATAATCTTTAGCCAAAGCGTTTAATTTATAAGTGTATCTATTCTCATCAATTAAAGCTCCTGCAATCATGGTATCAACAATCTCTCCCTTGACCTCGATACCATAAGCATTGAGCCATCCAACATCGTACTGAGCATTATGAAAAATTTTTCGACAAGGCAATGAACAAATGTCATTCATATATTTCAACACTTGTTCTTTAATTAAATTACCACCACCAAAGTGACCAAATGGATAATAGCCTTGCCATCCCTCAGTAGCAACTGCAAAGCCAATTATCTCTCCTTTATTTGTTGCCCAACCAGCTCCAAGTCCATTGTTTATTCCCTCATCTCTAGTCTCCAAGTCTATTGCAATTTCCTGTGCATCAGATAGATCCTTATACTCAATTGGAGCTGACCAAATATGTTTTTTAAAATTAAATGTAAGTTGCAAGCTAGTCATTTGCAGCCATTAGTTTTTTTTGCCAAGTTGGTTCAGCATCATCTTTAGGTAAATATACTTCAACATAAGAGCCACACTTAGGACAGGATAAATTTGTAACCATACAAAATTCATCACTCTCTTCTTCAATATCATGATCACCACCCCAAATTAGTTCTGTATTACAATGCCAACATTTCATTTGTAATCTCTTTCAATGATCATATCAATGTAATGTTTTGCTTTTAACAAATCTTCTTTACCACCTTTACCTTTATGTCTACATATATATTTTATAACATTACCCTCAGCAAAAAGTATTTTATTTTCATTAATAAATTGTGATGGTTGTATTTTAAATACTGTGTAATATTGACCACCTCTATCCCAAACATCATTTTTCATAAAAGTCCCTCTCAATTTCTTCTAATAAATGTTCATAGCGTAACTCATTTTTATCTTCTAAAAACTCTATAGTTAGAACCATTCTAATTCCGTTATAATTTAAAACCATATGGTCTTGTTGATTGTTAAATAAAAATCTACTGCCAGGAAAATATTGAAGTTCAATGACAGGATGATTTACATCAAACTCTTTTCTAAAAAATGTGTACGAAGTGTTAGGTGTATTAATTAAACAATTTACTGTAACACCTCTATTCGAGTCTTTGTGCCAATTGTACATAGTTTGATGTTCCATTTTTAATACACCAGCTTTATAAGGATGCCTGTCATAAAGCCATTTATAAAAACGATCTCGAAATAAAATTTCTGTATTAATAGGACAAGCAGTAAAATTAAAGTATTTAACCCACTCAGTTTCAGGATTAAAAATTACATCATGTAATTCAGGACTGTAAAACTGACCTACTCGAAGTTCTTGAAAAAAAGGTTTCATTATTGCTCCTGTAAATAAATTAAATAGTCTTTTCCGATGGGATAATTAAATCGAAAATCAGTTGATAAAATATGTAAAGTATCTTTGGCTCTTGTAACGGCTGTATAATAAACTCTTTTCTCATCTGACTTTTCTTCTTTACTTTTCTTGTCATAAGTTGATGCATAATTAGTCTTAGAATAAATCAAAACATTATTAGCCTCACCACCTTTAACTGAATGTATTGTATCAATAATTATATTGGGAGCATTTGATAATATTTTTTGACCATAATTTTTTAACAATTGAACAAAATAAGTTACCTGAGTATCTTTAAAATTTCTTTTTAAAACTTCCCACCATTTTTTTTTTTTGAAAGAATCATCCATATCTAAACCACACCATTCTCTTAAATCCTTTAGATCAAACATCTGAGTTTCAGGTATATTTTGCCAAAACTTTTGTGTTCTAAAATTAAAATCTTCTAGCTCCCTTAGATATTTATACATGTTTTCTGCACTATTCCTACTAATTTTTTTATTATTGCTTATCTTTGTCCAAGCTTTAATAGCCTCCCATTGTTTCACATCAAAACTTTTATTACCCTTATTATCAGAGAAATATAAACCAACATCTTTTGCACACATTCTTAATTCGTTAACAGTTGAATGAATCCTACCCAGAATATACCAAGTGCCTTCTAATCTATGAAAAGGTATTTCATTAAAATTAAGATATCTTTTTACGCTACCTTTTTTAGGTAAACAATCGTAATCTTTTTCAACACTATCAAAAATCCCTCGTCTGATAATTTGAGAGAAACGATAAATTTCTTCACCAAACCTTCTTGTTTGTCTCAGAATAACTTTGCGACCAGGAAAATAAGTAGTAAAATATTTTGGATCTGCTCCATTCCATTTATAAATACCTTGATCATCATCACCTGCTAAATAAATTTTTTTTACATTGTCTGCCATTTTATAAATGACTGACCATTGCAAAGGTGTAAAGTCCTGAGCTTCATCTAAAATTAAAATTTCAAGTGGAGGGAAGTCAACTTCATTAATTGATCTTTCAATCATATCTGTAAAATCAATAAACGAATCTTTTTTATAATGTTCGTATGTGTCAATCTTTCTAAGAAAAATTTCAAGGCTATCTCTTCTATAACTTTCTTTTTTATAGACTAGCTGAGGTTCTTGGAGCGTGTTCCGTGCTTTATCATACACGCCTAATGACCAATCTTTGTAATGAAAATTATCATCTGACAAACGATTATCGGATGTTTTAATTATCTTAGCTTGTAAAGCATAATCAAGCATACAGTTTTTTGGGTCAAAAACCTCTTCTTCAAAATAACGCCTGCAATATTTATGAAGCGTTTTAAATCGCTCAAAGTCATCTGTTGTGTATTGTGTAAAAGTTGCCAAGGCTCTATCTCTTGCTGTATCGACAGCCTTGTTTGTAAATGATATAAAGGCAATGTCTTTTGGATGTATACCTCTAGTTAAATGTTTCTTTAAAATTCTCTCGATTAAAGTGTGTGTTTTTCCAGTGCCAGGAGGACCGAAAATCTTTACTGTTTTTCTATATAGATTCTTATGCTTTTGTATTCCTGAACTTGTCATGATGTTCTTCGTCCATTTCTGTAGAATTTTTATCTTTTGGCTTTATGCTTTGATGGCTTACAAAGTCAGGCATATCAACAAACCATACATTTTTTTCACCTTCTTTATAATCGGCTCTTTTGCATCCTAACATTCGTAAAGCGTCAGCCGTAGTGTTAAATGTTCGAGCTGCATTCTTTTTCAGAAATCTATCAAGAGTCAGTTTTTTAAAGTAACATGTATTTGTTTTTGAGTCTAAGACCACATAGCCATCTTTTAATTTTTCAAACTTATCCTGTTCAATATGTGACTCGAAAAAATCTTTCAGGACGGAATAGCGTTCCTCTTCTACAGTGTCGGTATATTGATGGTCTGTAGATTCTTCTGATTTATCGACAATAGTTTTCATAAGTAATTCAAAGGGACTAGGACCTTTTCTTGGTTTTGGTAGAGTCAACCAATATACTCTGTGTCGAAGGAGCTTTACTCTAAATGCTTTTTCATCTTTCATATCCTCAGGAGTAACACTAATTCTTTGACCTCTATAATCAAACTCATACCAAATGTTTTTTGTGTCCTGTATGTAATTAATATTCTCAAAAAATTCTATGATCTCAGGAACAGCTTCACCAATTCCTAAGCGTCTTGTTTTACATAATTCTTTATTACAGATTGGATTATACTCAGGATGTTTTGGAGGGCATTGAAATTCATAACCACCTTTATGCACTGATTTTGTTAATTGAGATACTTCGTTTTTGCTTAAAGGTTTTGTAAAAATATTTGTGTTTCTATGTTGAGCAATTTCTTCAAGTTGTTGTAATGTTAATGTAGAATTTTTTTTCATCTCAAGCACAAGAACATTAAACAAAAAATTGTTTCTGTTATTACCACTCCATCCCTCTTGTATTAATTTTTGTACACAAGGAGGATAGTGTTTCCATTCACTTTCAGCTTCATACTCTTCAACCTTTAATTCAAAAAACTTCTTAGGATCAATCATTTGTTTTTTGGCAAGCTGAATAAATCTACCAACCATTACAGGAGTATTGTTTTCATCGAAAGCAAATTCCATGGAAGCATTCATATTATGATAAGGCATGTTGACTGCTTTATTGCACGGAAAAATTTCTTGAGCTAGAAAATATTGTTCGTTTATTTCAGATAATTTATCAGTGACTTTTTTTACATCAGCCATTTCTGTAAAAAAAATAAAAATGTGCAAGCCTCCTGATTTTGATTTGACTGGCACAAAAGGTAACTTATATTTTTTAATTATTTGTACATACTTTTTTTCTGAATAATCTTTATAATTGTTGGGATCAACATCGATGCAACCCCATTTACATTGGTTATCAATTTCAGGTTTTAAGCCTAACCTTATTTTTCCATCAAGGTGTTGACCCCAAACATCAGCCGTTACTGATTCGTGGATCGTGGAATAGTGAGCTTGCTTCTTACCTCTCTCATCGTCCTCCCCTGTAAGGGAGGACTTGAGGTAGCGAGAATTGTCACTAGTAAACAACTCAAGAATTTGTTCCTTCATTAGAAAGGAACATCTGAATTAGCATCAGCTTGTTGAGCTGGTTGCTGAACAGATTCTGTGCTTGTTTTTTTATTTTCTTCATCGAATGCGACAGTCCCAAAAATATCAGAAGTCTTTGCACTTTTATAAAACGCATTTAACACTTCTAAAGTATTAAGGTTGCTATCAGGACTTAACATTTTATCAAACTCAACAACCCATCCGTACCATGAATTTTGAGAATTTGATTCTTTGGTAGTCGTTAATTTATACACTTGACTCCATGATGGTGGACAGAAAAATCCGTTAGATCCTTTCACTCTCCTTGATTGGAGCATAGAATTCCACAATTTAGATTTCTTTTTTTGTGTCGATTTCATTGTAATTAATGCTGTTTCAACAGGTGCATAATTTTTATCGAGTAAATAAACAAAATGATTGCCTGTATCTTCAATGTAATTACCATTTTCAAGTCTATCTTTTCCATCATCGGATCGAGATGTTGTTCTCATGATTTCGTAATTTCTATGAATAGCAATTGGTCTGCCAGGTGAGTCACCTCTATCTTTCCACTCATTAAAAGTGTTTACATAAAGACAAGGCACAACTAACACACCTTCTTTACCTTTATATAAAGTTCCAGTAATCTCATTATAAATATCACCTTGTCTTGCTTTATCGTTAAACTTACCATCGCTCTCATCAAGGACAGGTGAATTAGAATAAAGTATTTTTAGAATTGGTAATTTAGTGTCACGAGCTGTAACAAATTCATTACCTTGATCGGCATGTTCTTCAAGATTAAATTTTTGAGGAACATTATTTTTTTTTTCTGTAACTTGGTTCATGATTACTCCTTCGTTTTAATTGTTGTTTGGTTAGTTACAAATATTGAAAACAAATCAGTTGGAACATTCTGACCATTTTGTAATTTTTCTCTTACAAAAGCTTTCAATGTGTTCGGTTCAACTTTTTCGTTTTGGCTCACATTGTATCCTTGTTCTTGCAAATTTTCAAAAAGTTTTTTAGCATCGCTATCTTCTTCTCTACCAAAATTCAAAGACACAATATTTTTAATCAGATCACCTGCACCATTTTCACGAAGCCATTCAAACGCTTCTTGCTTTCGAGTATCGCTTGGCATGCGAGCTGAATAAATTGGTTTTACATCAACAGTTGAACCATCAGATAATTTTAACATGGTCACACCTGCCTCTGCCATAGCCTTCGGAATTTCATTTGTTGCTAACATTTTCTCGTCTTTTTTTAAATCGGCAAGATTCGCTTCGCATTTTTCTATTTGTTTCCGAGTGGCTAATAGCTCATTGCACTTATCAGCTATGTCAACTGTAAGGCTTGTATCTACATTTACTGTAGCTTCTTTTTCTAAGTCCATAAGCACTCCTTTTTTTAAAGTTATACTTACACTTACATCAGATAATTATTTCCGTCAAGAAAAAATGTGATAAGCAATTAATTAAAAAAATATTTAAAGAAATAAAACAGTAAAATCAATGACTTAAAAAAAAATAAAAATAATGCTTGTGTCACATTTAACAGGTGATAAGATGTTAATGTGAGATAATGAAATTTTACACAGATACGGAGAAAAAAAAA
>CEQR01110827.1_pt1 | contig 11170 bp, 20 predicted proteins | sample 530901 | NCBI WGS metagenome assembly CEQR01 (sample SAMEA2621085, study PRJEB7988) | marine metagenome | isolation source: saline water (ENVO:00002010), including | reverse complement strand
CCGTTTGGAAAGTTTTTTTGAAAATCCCACGCAGATCTAATCATCCAATCCAAATCATAACAACACTTAAAATTAAGAACTTCTCGTGCTTTTTCAACATCAGCAACAGCTACCGCACAGTCACCAAATCTTCTTGGTGCAAATTCATAAGGAATTTTAACACCAGTTATTTCTTGAAATTTCTCAACAATTTCAAGAACACTATGACCAAAGCCTGTACCTAAATTGTAAACTTCACACTCTGGTTTAAGATATTCAAGTGCAGCAACATGACCATAAGCAAGATCTTCAATGTAAATATAATCTCTTACTCCAGTCCCGTCGTATGTTTCAAAATCATTTCCATATATTTGTAATTTATCAATTTTACCTAAAGCAACTTGTGTTATAAAAGGTAAGAGATTGTCAGGTACTTTAGGAGGACAATCCCCTAAGTTTATTACAGCACCAATAGGATTAAAGTATCTCAACAAATTTATTTGCATATTGGGATCAGTTCTGAACCAATCTTGTAAAATATTTTCAACTGTTAATTTTGTTTTTCCGTAAGTGCTAATAGGATTAGTTTCAGTATCTTCATAAATCGGATACTTTTTTGTGTTTCCGTAAACAGAACAAGAGCTTGAAAAAATAATTTTTTTTATACCAACACGCTGCATGGCATTAAAAAGTATTATTGAGCAAGCAACATTATTGAAGTAATACCAAAGCGGAATTTTTTCAGATTCTGGTACACATTTCCAACCTGCTAAATGAATGACAGCACCTATTTCATATTTTTCTAAAACTTCAACAACTTTTGGTAAATTAATTAAATTTTCCTCAATAACAGTTACTTTTCCAATTAATTTTTCTAGCTGCTTTACTCCGTAAATATTACTATTAGAAAAATTATCAAAAATAATTGGTTTGTAATTTTTTTTAAAAAGTTCAGCGCATACATTTAAACCAATGTAACCTGCACCCCCAGTAACTAATACGTTCATAATTTGGTTATCCTTATCCAAGCTCCCTGTCTGTTGGGTGTTTCCATGGGTACATATATTTTTCTAGCAATCAATTCAGTTACTAAAGAATCATCTTCAAGTAAAACCCCACCACTACTTATTGATAATCCATCTAAAGTTGATCTGCAAAGTTTATCTATATCCCCAGTATTCTTTTTTGTAGGAAATCTTGGTGCTGTTAATTTTTTCAACTTTTCATTTTTACCAGTTCCGTAATGACTTTTTGGCCTATAAAAAGTAAAATCAATTTCAATTTTTACAGGGCAAGTAATAACTTTACCTTCATTGATTCTCTGCTCAACACAAGCAGAAACTACTTGATTTCTCCAAGGTGCTACGAATTTACTAGCTTCTAACATTCCGCCATATCTCGTAGAAACTTTACTGCCTTGAGGTGCAGGTCTTCCTAGAACATGAATAAGTAAAGGTTTAGTTTCTATAAGCATCATTTTTTTATTTTATTATTTCTCATCAAATCAGATATTTCTTTATCTAATTGCTTTTCTGTTTTTAAGGTTTTCCAATTTAAATCAGGGGCATCTGCTCTTGGTAATCTAGTTATTTTTTTATTCGTATTTTGTTCAGCATAAATAAGTTCAAGTTTACTTTTTATAAGCTTAAATACAAATTTTTGTTCTGAAGTAAATGGTAAGAATTTAGTATGCCAAACTCGCATCCTTTTTAAAAGTAATCTACATTTATTTTCGGATGCTTGATTGACAATTTTAATCCATCTTTGTTTAAATTCTGATTCAATCATTTCTTCAAAGAATCACAAGCTAATTGAACACCTGCAGCACAGTCTGCAGCGGTCATTTTGGTGAAAGTGGTATTAAGGGTTATAAAAAGTACCAATGGGAATACAAGATACTGACAGAGATAAAAAGCTTTAGTCATTTGTCCAACCTTTTTTGATTTTGTATTTTAAAAGTTTTGCCATAACATTTCTGTGTTTAGCTCTCTCGTTTGAATATTTGCCACAAGTGACGTAATCGGCACGAGCAAAAGCAAATTGATAGTTCTGGTCAGCAGTGTTTACAAGTTCTCTGACCTCAGCAATTTTGTCAAAGAGATCGTTTTTTGTTTCAAAGTGAAGTTTCATCATTTTGGTGGTAGCCATTTAATTGTAATACAAATAAAGTGAAATGTCAATAAAAAGAGAGTTAACCTTAGAAAGGGTTAACTCTTTGAACACGACAGAATGCTTGATAAACCTTTTCATTGTGATCCCAGTCAGCATTGTTTTGGTCATCAATTTCTTTGCGGTGTGCAGCAAGTGCTTCAGGTCCAAGTTGCTGTGCCTTTGTCCATTCAAAGTCAGACATTGTGTAGCATTGATTATTAGGTAAAAGTTTTCTTTGCTTTTTCAAAAGTTGAAGAAGTTGATATTCTTCTGTTTCTTGAATTGCAGCTTCAGCTTTGTCAATTGCTTTTTGAAGTGCGATTTTGCGTTCAATGTTGCGGTCAAAGATGTCCATTTTAAAAGTCCTTTGGTTTGGTATATTTATATAATAACATAATTGTATTACAATTAAACCTATTTGATAAAACTGTAACAATTGTATTACAAATAAGCATTAAAAAAGGACAAGGCCGAAACTTGTCCTTTTTTACCCAAGCGAGAAGAAGTGTAACTTCTCTTCCTAATTATAATAACTTTTAATCGTGAAAACCAGTTATAAAAGGACCTTCTGATGTTTCATAAGAAGAATCAGAATTTTTTGCTTTTTTTATTTCTTTTTCTTGTTTTTGTTGTTCAGCAATAAATTGTGCCATTTTTGCTTGTCTTCCGAACTTATCTAAAGGGCTGAACCCTTTACCGTCGAGCCATTCTGCGTAGCGTTTCATTTGAGCCATAATAAAATTGGTAGCTAATTAATCATACAAAAACTTTTCATTTTGTAAACCATACTTTTTTAATAATGCTTTTACAACATCAGATGGCAAATCATCTGAGAGTTGTGGGTCAGACCAACCAAAAGGTGGTAGTAAAACTAACTTACTGTGCATATCTTCATTAGGTCGCTGCCAAGTTACTTCCCACAAGATACCACCGCCTAATTTTATTTCACAGTTTGGACAAGCCCAGACTTTCATTTTTTACTCCATTCTTTAATAAGAAATTTTAATTCTCTTATTCTTGCATAAGCAGCAAGTATTTTTTGTTCAGTAAAGGACATTAGAATTCCTGTTGATACATTTTCCATAAATCTAATTTATCGTTCCAAGCCGACAGACAGTCATTTGGGTGTTGGAATTCACCTATAACTGTTTTATTTGGCCGACACCAAACAGTTCTACATTCATCCACCTGTACGCCAATTTTTAAAAGCATAGACAAGTAAGCACCTAATTGTTCATTAGTGTTGTATGGGTTAGCCCTAGCTGATTGCTGTGTTTTTAAATCAATCAGTACATACTTTTTAGTTCTTTTATCAAATCCAAAAGCATCAAAAGTTCCTGCTATGCTATTTTTCCTATCGCAAACTGTAAATTCAGTTTCGATAGGAAGAAAGTCTTCATAAAAATATCTATGAGTAGTTAATGGTTCTACCCAATCTTTATAATTTTCCCAATTTTTTGCTAATTCACTACCTTCTTCAATTCTTTTTTCATTATTGTGATTTTTCATATTATTAAGACACCATTCAAATATTGAGTGAACAGCAGTACCTCTTGGTGCCCAGATAGGTTTTGTCCTTTCAATTGCTATTTTCTTTTTTTCGTCCATATCAAATCCAGTAATACCAGTAACAGAGTGGACAAAAATTTCACCAGTTGGTTCCCATATATATCTATGAGTTTCAGCATCAAATTTAATTGGCTGACGTTCAAGTTTTTGTAAATTAATTGCAGTCATAATTGATTGGTAGCAAGTTTTAAATTAATTTGCCAACAGTAATGTGGCATTTTCAGATGAGGTGAGCCCATCCTACAAATGGTAATATCTTTTAAGTTTGAAGCATCATCAATAAGCCAACCCTTTTGCCAAATTCCATTATCTAATAATCTTTCAACTTCAGTATTTCTCGGCAGTTCAATCTTGCTCGTGGGGGAAGGAAAAGTGGGGGTTTTAGGGGTTAAAGGTGTTTTATTCTTATTAAAGTCATTAAAGTCATTTAAACCCCCTATATTTACAGCTTCACGAGAAGGTCTAAATAAAGCAACAGGACGTCCTTTTTTGTCTTGATTTTTAACTCCTTCTTGTTTAATCAAACCTTTTCTTTCAAGTGCTTTAAGTGTTCTTAAGGCTTTGTTCGAAGTTATACTTAAAAGATTTGCTATATCTAAAGTACTGGTATATTTATCAGCTTCGGCATTATTAATTATTAAATCATATACATCCCCTTGCCTTCCTTGTAAATTTTCTTCAATTTCAGATAATCTTTCCGCTTCGATTGCAGCATCCCCATCACCATGAGATATCCATTTATTATCGGTAAGTTCAGCAACAATAGTAGAACTTGCACCTCTGCCCATGCAAGAAATAGCAATTCTTTTATCAGTTTGAGTGCTTTGATCTGCATTTTGTTTAAGCCAATTCATAAGTATAGTTTGGTCAAAAGCAGCAGGTATAGCAGCAGATCCACTTGATGCTATAACTGCGTTACCACCGTAAACTGATTTTGTAGTATGGTGCAGCATTACCCCAGTAACACCCAGATCTGCAGTTGCATCTTGTAGTTTTCTTATTGGTGAAGAAATCTCAGTCTTGTTTTCATCAAGACCCATTTGAGAAGTTACGGATCTAAGGGTATCTATCAACAGCAGGCTGTTTGGTCTTTTTTTACATTCATGGACAATCAGATCAATCCCTTCTTCGTTTAACTGTATTCCAGAACCTTGTGGCCATAAAGCTATACGACTATCAATTTTTATTTTATTATTTTCAGTTTTCCAACATAAATTTTCCCTTAAAAATAATTTAGCCCATTGTTTATTAGATTGGTCATTTCCAACTATTATTAAATTCTCAAATTTATTATCTATAGGTAAACCTAAAAATTCTTTTTTATTGTTTAAAACTGCACCCGCTATTCCAATAATTAGTGCTGACTTTCCAACTTTTGGTAATGCGGAAATTAAATTCCAACTTTGGTACATTAATATCTCACCCCAGACCATTGAGTCTTCAGTAATATCTATTTCAATATCAGAAGTGACAGGTTCACTTATTCCTAATTTTTGACCTTGAGCTTTACAAATTATTTTAAAAGCAAAATCAGTTCCAATTGAAAATGAAAGATCTCTTTTTGTCCAAAGTTTTAAAAGTTCAACTTGTCTTGAAATATCTTTTTCTGTTTTAATAATTTTTTGGGCATAATCATCAATCAAGGCTAATTTTTGTAGGTCTTCTTGTAAGATCAGTTCGTCTGGATTTTTTGATTCTTGCGAGTCGTTTTGTGTAGAACTCATTTTCGGCTTTCTCGGGATTGAAGTTTTCGGTTTCTTTGTAAATACCTAATTTTTGTAACCGTTTAAAAGCATCCATTTGTGTATTGTTTCTTGGTTGCAATTCTTTCTCAAATTCAGCTAAAGCAATATCAGCACGTTTTTTTTGAAGTTTTGAATAATACCCGAAAGCAGCAAGTTCATAGTTAAATTCAGCAGGTGGCAATGAATACGGTACAGACTTTAAGCGTCTATAACAATCCAATTCAACATCAAAGTTTGGAATAAAGTCATCCTTCGGATTCAACATAACCTTCAGCAACAAGTTTAGTTTCAAGCACTTCAAAGACAACCGTGCTTATAGGTTTTTTTTCGGCTTCTGCAAATTTATTTAAAGCAGAATGAATTTGAGGTGTGAGTTTGGCCTGTATTACAGAAGTTCGCAATACAGAACCCTTTGGTCGGTTAGCCATAATTAGATAAGTATATATAATCATAATACAATAAAAAGGATTATCAACCCATAAAATATTTGTATTATGATAAGAAAACAAATAAAAAAAACCCTGCAGTAAAGCAGGGTTTCAAGAATCATTTATGCAGTTACAAGCATTTCAGATTCAAGGAATTCAATAAATCTCTTATTCATGTAACCTCTAGAACCGTCAATTTGTGATTTGAAAGTTTTAGCACCATTTGAAGATCTGTTATGTGATGTATATTGAGTCATTGCAGAAACAAGACCCCAGACATTGTTTTGTCTTGTTGATAAGTCACCACCGATAAGACCGCCTTCAAGAATACTGTGTACCTTTTTTGTTCTTGTTTGAGTAAGTTTTTCATCATCAAAGAATTTCTGTACCGCATCTTTTGCTCTTTGTAATTTAATATCAGTATTAATAAATTTGTCTTTCATATCGGAGTAAACCTTTGATTCAGTAATTGCAGAATGAAGTACTGGGGCAACATCATCAAAAGTCATAGTTTTGAGATGTGAAAAAGTTGCCCTTTTGTCTGTAATTTGACGAGTCATTCCGTTGGTGCAAACAAGTTCATTAAATAAAACCATTACTTTAGGTGCTCTTGATTCACCGTAAAAATCAGTAATAACAAGCCAACTGTCGGTTTTATCACCAACCTTATCAAAATTATTATTTTGAATTTGTGTAAGTTTTGAAGCCATATAAAATGTTTTGCCACCGTCAAGAGATCCCACAAGATCAAGTGTTAGCTCTTTTTGACTTGCGTCACAGAATTGACGAAAGTAATCAATGAAAGTAGCAGGTTGAATACATTGCCTTCTTGAACCGAAAACACCTAGTAAACCGTGATTATCTGAACGGTGCCACATTTGAAGTTCATTGAAAGTTTGGCCTTGATATTCATGGGGAACTCTAGTTACATCAAAGTTGCAACCTATAGATTTGAGAATGTCCTCGTTTGTATGAAAAGGTAGAACTTCTGCGGCTGTACCTCTGAAAAGTTTTGAATCAGCGGGTGTAATTTTTGAAGTAGTTTTAGTCATTTGGTAGTTTTGTTGTTTACCTATTAATTGTAATACAATTATAAGTATTTGTAAACAATTGAAGTAACACTCAGTAATACTACAAACCTCTTTTTCTTATTTCCGTTCTGCTCATTACAACTTCTTTTCTTTTATCTTGTGTTCTTCGTTTCTTAGGTCCACCTGTCTCGTGATATCTCATGGCAGATCTAATTCTTGCTTTATCAATCGCTGTAGCACGCAGAGGATCAGCGTCTTTTGATTTGTCGATAACTGACCACCAATCAATAGATTGATTTTTATTTTCTAATTGTTTTATAAGTCGCTTTAACTCATTGTTGTTTAAGTTAATGTAGACTCTGTTAATTGTTGAAAGGTCTTTCATATCTGATATAATACAATTGTAGGCAGCCTAGTCATCTGTCTATGTCTCCAACTTAAGTTACACGGTGCGTTAAAACTTAAGTCAATTTGGTATCAGAAAAGAGGGTGTGGTAGCTCCCTCTTTTTTGTTGCTTATAAGTTTTGTAATTGCTCAAGTTTTCTGTAAAGAATTCCATAAACTTTTTTCTCAAATTCAACATCAGCTTCAGTAATTCCTAGATGATGTGGAGGGTTCCTTAACCATGCTTCTTGTTGACGAAGTTTTCTTTTTAGTTGATTTCGCTTTTGATTGATAGTCATTAGTAGTCCTCTCCGTAGATATCCTCAAGAACAGCTTTTTTTAGTTCAATGAGTTTTGGTAAATTGTTTTGGCATTTTTCAATAGCCAAAGTTGCAAGAGGAGCCATTTCGAGGATTTCGTTTTTGATTGTTTGAAGTTCGAAGTTAGTCATTTGGCCTCCTTTGTTTATATTATTATTATACCATTAATTGTAATACAATTGTTGGTAATTAATAAATCTGTAACAATTGTAATACAATAAAGGTAGATTGAACTTAACCAATTTTGGCAAGTTCAGTCATAACTTCATCCGCAACCTGTGTTGCAAGGTGACGAGCAAGACCTGTCCATTCGACCAACCTTTGTTCAACCTCAGCTTTTGTGTATTGTGTATTTAGTAGAATTGCGTTATCAATGATAGTGTTGCAAGTTTGGTCGATTGTTTTTAGTTGAGTCATAGTGCCTCCTTTGGTATATTTATATAATACCATTAATTGTAATACAATTACAACCCTTTTAATAAAACTGTAACAATTGTAATATAATTAAATCTCCCTACCAACCCCTGTAGGTTTCGTAAATTTGTAGTTGTTTTTTGTAAATTTTCTAGCTTCAGCAGATTCCCAAATCCAACAGTATCTTTCGAGCCATTCATTTGCTTTGTCATTGTCTTCAAAGAAATAAGTTTCAGCGTCACAGCGTTCAGATTCCTCAACATTGTTCTTGTCATAGAAATTCTCAAGTATTTTTAAGAGAAGTTTTGATTTGTCAAATTTCATAATCCCATTTCCTCCATATACTCGTCATTTGTATTATTTAATCTCTCGATAGCATCAGCAGTTGTAAAATCGCCTTGTCTTACAAGAGTTAACAAGCAATCAGTTAAGGCTTGGGTGCAGTTCAAGTCATACATTTCTGCGTAAGTATCAACAAGTTTTTCGACCTGTTTGCAGTTTTGAATATCCTCAAGTTTGATTTGTTCCTGAGTTTTGTGAGTAGTAGTCATTTGTCCTCCTTGTGTATATTTATATAATACCATCAATTGTATTACAATTACAATGATTGTTACTAATCTGTAATAATTGTATTATAATTAAAATGTTTCAGATTATTTACAATTGTATTACAATTAAATTAATTGTATTATAATTAAATTGTTAGGGTTACTAACACTTTTGAAACTTGATAACTAAAGACTATGAAAAAGCCGAGATCATGGGCAGAGCTTCAAAGCCACCCAGACATCTTCAGAATTGAAGATGATCGAAACTTATTTAAGAATTCAGGTCAATCTGAAATTCTTATAATAATGCACGACCATGCTTCAAACCCAGTAACAGGCGAAAAAGGTGGAGGCTTTTATGCCGGAAACCTAGCTGACGCTGTATCAAACTTTGATTGGGATTAACCTCCCAATCTTTCTTATTTATTTGTCAACCAATTAAATTTAGATTATGCTTGTAAAAAACAGAATCAGTATGTCAGTTATAACAAATACAGAAATACCAATTGATCAATTAAAGGAATACGAGAAGAACAGTAGAACCCACTCTGCCGAACAAATAAAAGCATTATCTGCAGCAATTAAAAGATTTGGTTTCACACAGCCAATTATCTGTGACGAGAACAAAGTCATTTTGGCAGGTCATGGCAGATTTAGGGCAGCTTTGGAATTAGGGTATTCCATTGTGCCATGTAGAATTGTTGAATCATTATCAGAAAAAGAAAAAAAAGCATATATCATTGCTGATAATAAAATTGCTGAAATTTCTGAATGGCACGAAGAAAACCTATTATCAGAACTAAATGATCTACAAGACTTTGATACAGACGAAGATTTAGGTTCTTTGTTTGATATTGACAGTTTTGTTAGAACAAAAGCACAGCAAATATCAATAGATAAAATAAAGCCACATCCTAGAAACTATAAAATTCACCCACCAGAACAACTCGAGCATCTTCAGCAGTCAATAAAAGAAAATGGTATTTACAGGAATATACTCGTAGCCAATGATTATACGATTTTAGCAGGGCATGGCATTGTAGAAGCTGCTAAATTACTAGGTTTGACTTCAGTTCCAATATTGAGACTGAACCTCCCACCTGATTCCACCAAATCTATCAAATTACTTACCGCAGATAATGAGGTCTCACATTTAGCAGAGACTAATGCAAGAGAAATGAGTGAGCTTTTGAAAGAATTACTTGTTGAAGATGATTTACTAGGCACAGGCTATGACAAAGCAAAGATTGAAAACTTGCTTTTGGTAAGCCGATCAAAAGATGAAGTAAGTAAGCTAGAAGATGAGCAGTGGGGTGATTTTATGGATTTTCAAGCAGTAAAGGCAAATCCTAAACTCATTGTAAATTTTGAAAATGAAAAAGACAGAGATGAATTTGCTAAATTTATTGGTGCAGAGATAACAGATAAAACAAAATACATTTGGTGGCCATTTAAAGAAAAAAATAAATTTGCCCATCTTAACTATGTATTTGAAGGTGAAACAGTTGTAAATGTCTCAGATGAAGTAAATGAGTGACAGCTTTTTTGATATTAAAAATCTTGAGGCTCTATATAAAAGACCTCCAGAAACAGATCCCATCGCTTGGGATGACTATATAAACAATCAAAAAGATGCTGAAACTTTTAAAACAGTTCCAGAAGCACCTATTCAAATAGATTTTGAGTTGAATGGCAGTTGTAATATGGCTTGTCCTTTCTGTATTCATGGGATAGGTGGAGGAAGAACTGGCGAAACAATACAGTTTGAGAAGTTTAAAGAATTGATAGACGAAGCTTCATCTATGGGGACAAAATCAATAAAATTAAACTATATAAACGAGCCACTTCTTCGTAAAGATCTTGAAGAAGCTATAGCTTATGCAAGATCTAAAGGGATTATTAATATCTATTTTGTAACTAATGGTTCTTTATTAACTGACAAAAGAATTGAAAAGTTACTTCATAGTGGTGTGACTAAAGTTTTTATAAGCATTGATGCAGCAACTGAAGAAACTTATAACAAGCAAAGAAAAAATGGTCTTTATAAGACTGTGGTAAGAAATGTGAGAAAGCTTGTAGAAAGAAGAAATGAGTTAGGACTTGAATTTCCAAAGGTAAGAGTTAGTTTTTTAAAAAATAAAATCAACGAACATGAAGCAGAAATGTTTGAAAAGCAATGGTCAGAGGTTGTAGATGTAATAACATTCCAAACTATGAACAAAGTTCCGGGCATAGTTACTGGGCTTACTTTATTTGAAAATGAAAAACCAAAGCCTTGTAGTTTTCCTAATAAACAATTAGTAGTTGACAGTAGCGGTGATATTTTACCTTGCTGTAAATTATGGGGTAAAGAATTGGTTGTGGGTAATATTAAAGACATGACATTAAAAGAAGCTTGGAAAAGCGAAAAAATGCAAAATTTAAGAAAAGCTCATGCTGAAAACAATTGGGAAATGATTTCAGCTTGCCGCAATTGTCTTTATAACAATGAATAAAATATTACCTAAATATCCAATATTCATACCAAGTCATAAACGATCTGAAAACTGTTTAACACCAAGATTATTTATGGAATATGGAGTTCCATTTAAACTTGTAGT
>CEQR01110829.1_pt1 | contig 11186 bp, 4 predicted proteins | sample 530901 | NCBI WGS metagenome assembly CEQR01 (sample SAMEA2621085, study PRJEB7988) | marine metagenome | isolation source: saline water (ENVO:00002010), including | reverse complement strand
GTGTAATCACTCTTAACACCACAAATCCTTTCGACACAATGCCTTCGACATTACCTGCTAACGGGTGGGTGCGCGTTAGTAATGGAACAAATGCATTCTATGGATATTATTCTCATAGAAGTGATGGTGCATTCATCTTAGGCAACAATTTCCGAAGTGGTGCAAACAAACTTGAAGACCCAACAGTAGCAACAGGAGCAAGTAGCGTTGTAGCGGCAATGAATACTGCCGCGCTTGGAGGTTATCAAGTATATGTGTGGTCTAAATCCGGCAATTTAAGATGGGATAACGGATTCCAAACAGCCGCAGTTAATCTCCGTAGCGATTCAGCAACAACGGTATCATCCGAAGCAGATATAGTGCATAATAGAACTCTTAGTGTATTCGACCACTTAGCGGCAACGCAAGTTCACTTCAACGGTGTCACAGATGCAATCGACAGAACTCGCGCTGTTGGTGCTGTTGGTTGGCATGGTGAGCGTTATTCATATCTTAACAGTCTTACTATTACAGATAACGGACCTAAAGTTGCCGCAGGATTAGGCGCTTGGTTACCCGCTTCGGGCTTTAATCCATACGGGCCATCTCAATCATGTCATACAGTCAACTCTATTCAAATGACAATTGTTCCTGCTGACGGAGGAATTGAAAATGCTCTTTATCAAATAGTTCCAACAGTATCAGCGCATCCTGCTACATCGAGAGTTCATCAAAGACATTACATTGCTATATCGTATGAAGGGGATTTACCTATTATTGCAAAGGCTTCGCGCAACGGTCAATCCACATGTGGCGATATGTTGTCTTTGAAATGGTCGTCGAGTGATATGGGAGGAACAGTTGTTGCATACCACAATGAAAGATTCAACAATGACCGATACAATGCTGAATCAAATGCAGGTCCTCATGTCGAAGCGTTGCACGAATCAACATCAACTATTCCTACTGACGGTGCGCCTCTTGCACAAACAAGTCAATCAACACAAGCATCATTATTCCAAATGGAAACTTGCCTATTCCCAACAGGTGATTTATTTTATGATGCAGACCACAATCCCGGTTTGAAGAATTATAGTATTGGCGATACAGGCGAAGTATTATTTGATAATAAAAGACTTGTCAATCAAAACACAGGTTACACTTCATATGGGGACCACCTTGCTGATGTTTTGAATTATCCCGTAGGTCGTTCAGCCGCGCGAAACTTCTTTGTCGAACATGTAGTATGGAAGAGAATGAGTGGTGGTAACTTATCTTTACCTGCACCTAACGCTCGCGGTCTTGGCGCTATACCGTGGCAAGTGCATAAAGTTGGAGGCAACTATGTCAAGTTCGGAGAAACCATTTACGGTAATACGCGCTTTTCATTTGAAACAACTAACAATGTAATGTTCCCTATCGTGCAAGCACAAGAATTAGCACACCCTTCATTAGCGCAACAATATCCGTATGAAATAAGAAACGCTTTAGCAATACCAAATGAAGAGTTGCAATTTGAACAGATGGTTGTTGTTGATGATACAGGACAAACTCATACTCTTGCGGGTGGTTCTCCGCTTGGTGTTGTTATTCGCGATTACAAATTAGTAAGCGATAGAGAAAGTTCGGGATTATCACCTGCGCTTACTAATTCCGGCTTAGCGCCTAATATGAAAATACAATTACCAAACCATGATGAAATACCTTCAAACATTCTTGTCCGTAGTGGTTTTGATAGATTACAAGCGTATCAAAATGAAACAATGGGAGATGGTGGATTACAACATCCTGCACAACCAAGCGCATCAGTATTAAATGCATTTACAAACGACGGTAAAACACCAACCACAGCGCCTTATTGGGAGCAATTAGGTTATGAGCGCATCAGTAACAACCCTAATACATTCCCCGATAGTCAATTTGGTCTTGATGAAGATAACTTGTTAAAGACCGCATATGAACCTCATGACCGCGCATTGTATTTCCACATCACAAAGATGGGTTATTCACACACCGAACGCGAACCACTTGGTATTGTAAATGGTGTAATGACTCACAATCCATTGACCGTTCATACGATAGGTAGCAATTTTTTGAAATGCAACGAGCAAATTACTGTGCCGCAAGCATGGTTGCAAAACCCTACTCGCGATGGACGATACTTTTTGTCTGTAAATGGAACAATTGCTACATTTGAAAGTTATGTCAATGATGGAGATTTTGCTGTTTTGAACAATGTGGTCTATGCACCGGACTTTACAGCAATTGCAGGAGATACAATCAAACCATCTTACTACATTCCCGCAGGAACAACACGACACTTTGCGGCTCGCAGATTGCGCGACCATGCAGAAGTTAGTGGTAACAGTCCCGACAAACCGCTTACTGATTGGGCGGGTGTTGCTAATAGCGCAAGCCCCGCTACTGCTGTTCGGGCGGCTAACAAACTTACACCAATGCCATTACCGCGAATGGGACACCATTATGTTACACCAACTATGGCTATCATGCCCGGTCACTTGGCTCATCCAACTTATCGTCAAATAACAGCAAGCAATAATATGTGTAACGGCTCAACAATATCAGCAGAAGAAGCGGCAGGATATGCGAATGTCGAACAACATGCTGATACTCTTGTGTGGTTTTCGGGAGTGACTTCTCCGCACCCACCAAGCGATATTCATGGCGACGGTTTTACTTTAATGACAGAAACTAAAATCCGATTTGATGGTTATGGTATTGCTGATGATAGCGCAGAATGTAATGCGGTAGGAGGACATAAAATCGCGCTTGAAATAGGAACAAATTACAATACATCATGGAACTTCCCCGACCCGTTAGAAGTTGGAGCATATCAAATTGTAATTCAACCAAATCTATTCAGTCAACAAGTAATGGGTAATAGCGCTAACACAGTATTTGGTTCAACAAATGCACCTGTTGATTCATCGGGCGTTGCGCAAACAACAAAGCCATTACTTACAGACCAACTTATAGCAACTGTTGTATCGCTACAATGGGACGGAGTTTCACACCGATACGACCTTATTCTTTCCGAAGCAACAATGGCAGATGTGCGCGGTTGTGAAATATATTTGAATGAGTTAATGCTTGACATAGACCCATCGACACGCGAACAATTCACTAATGTTCCTTTGCTTGGATTGCAAAATCCATTCGGAATAAACGCTTCTTCATCGGGGGCATTCACGCGTCGTAGTTTGCCATATCACCCAAATATGTTCCGAAGAACAACTCCGGGTCCAACTATTACTGTTCCGTGGTGGTCTGTCGCTTACGACCAATCAACTGTGTTTTCGGGTAACAAATGGATGCAAACTTCATATTACCATCCCGATGACTACTACTTGTTTTGTCGCGCAACTCTCGGCGGTGTTGGCTCTCAACTGACTATGACAGGTTATCCAACTCATTATCTTGATGTTTATACTGAATATCTTACCTCATTAACACCGACATGTGTTATCAAGAGAGTCGACCAATCGGGGACTAAATTGTATGTCGACAACAATGCGTTATTCCCGCTTGTTGGTTCGGATTACAAGAACCATAAATTAGCAATTGAAGGCACAGATGGTGTTGTATATCACATTTCATATACTAATCGTGGTTACATTAGTGACCCCGATGCAGGAGAGAATACAACTGTTTTCGTGGGCGTAGTTGCTACACCTTATGTTTGGAGCAAACTTGCAGAAAATCAAACTGTTCGTCTTACCGGACCATCCGCTACTATACTTGAAGGAGAAGTGTATAGCAAATCCGATAGAAGTGTTGCTACTCGTAACTTACCTCAACTACTTACAGGAACACGCGATACTAATTCAGCACATACAGCAGACGCGTATCTTTGTTTATGGCATTACAATCTTGGTCGCCCAATGACATGGTTCTCGGACTCAACAAGTAACAGGGCAAGCGCAAATAATCCTTCTTACGACCATGCCCCATACAATCATTTACCGGAACACTTTGAAACTGTTCACTATCAAGATTTCATATACGCTATGAGTGATGGACCATTCAAGTTCCGTATGCGCGCTTGGGATGGTCCGGGTGATGCGTTAGTTAACACTTGGACTGACGCGGCTAACTATCCACATCAAGCAGGAACAGATTCAATGAGTTCTCCGCGACAATATCATTACGGTGCATTTTGGCCGGGAGGTCATCGCTTTGGCGCGCAAATGAGCGATTTGACATTATACGGAACTGCTTGTATTGGGTGGGGTGGTAAAGATGGAACAATACAAATTAGCGGGAATGAGCAAGGTTTCATTATTGCAGAAACAGACCCAACATCACTTACTGATTCTATTGTCGGTGTTGAAACAAAACGCCGTGTTGGTGTAGGTTATCGTGTATCAGTTAGACAACCTTACAACCGACCTAAATGGGCTATCAAAGGAGGTCAAGGATTGCGTGACCCTTACGCTTCTTATCACTTTAACCTTGATGGTCCGTTTGTATCTCAAGAAACAGGGTCGGGTAGCACATTTACTGAATCGGATAGCGCGTCGGGAGTTAGTGAAGCACCATATACCGCTTCATACACAGGCATACTTGAGCGTCACACTAATGCAAGCGCGCTGATTGGTAGCGATTTGAAGGGACAGCAAGTAAGATACAGTCAAGGTCGCAGAATGACAAAATCGTTTGGTTGCGCTTTACGAAATATTGTTAATCCAACAACAGGATTTAGATTATTTCACGCAGACACACCGGCAGGTCTTGAAGGCACAGATGTTGTCAATCAAAGAGTCAGTCTTGCGCTTGCTCAAGCGCATTACATGGTTGATTGGTGGGGTAACACTACCGGAGAAGAAGTGCGTCGTTTCCCTGTTCGCGGATTTGGTATTCGCCCATCGTGGGACCCGGAAGACGCATATCATTCAACTGATAGAACCGTAAGTGATGAAGCAATGATAGCGCAAAGGTCAAACATTGGTGCGGCGTTAGCAGTAAATGATTTCTATAATCCCGCAACAGCAAAGAGGGTCGGTGATAGAGGCGATGGACGAGGTGCGCGATGGCCTACCGTATTTAATGAGGACTTGCTACAATCAGTCGACACCCCGTTACGACCGACAGGTTTGGTTCTCTCTCATCATACATCCGAACCACCTTTCACAAGCGGTTACATTCGCGCATCAAATGACACTTTACAAAATTATGAAGTGCCTCGCGGTATCAGTAATAGATTAGAAATATCAAGCGATGATGGATTGATTAAACCTTCTGCCACTATGGGTTCAAACACAGCAACAACAGAAACAGGATTCTTACCCGCTAATGAATCTATCCAAGAGCCAATATCAAGAACTGCACCGAGAATAGGATTGGATGCGCCTATCATTGGAACTACCGATAAAAAATATGGTATCATTGGAACAGAAGCAGTAAGCCTACATACCGACCGCGCGGTAGGACAACGCTTCATATTAGCAGGTGGAGTGAAAACAACTGACCGAACTCTTAGCGATTACGATATGACAGCGATGAATATGTCAACCAATAAACAAGTAATGAGATTCGGACAAACGCATGGTATTCCTGTAATTGGCGGCTCTTACATTCTTGAAGTATCTTCTTACATAGACCCAATCAGCGATTTAGGATGGGGTCGCGCAGGTGCAGATGCAAACAATAGAAGTAGCAATCCTTACCAAACGACAGCAAATAACCCTATATCAACAAAAACAAATGTAATTGATAAATCAATTAAGTTCTTGGTAAAACCTGTTCGCGTTCTCGACCATAAGCACATTGAGATTTTCCGCACAGATAAAGGCAACTTTAGAAGCGCAACAGCCGCAGGGCGATATGGTATCTTTACTTACGATGCTCCTAACGCAAAAGCCAATCTTGCAGAAACAACTTTCCTACGCGCTACCAACCCTTCACCAACTAATGCTCCTTATCCTCCGGTGTATTTGTTTGATGTGGCCGGTTCGGAAACTACCCCTCTAAGTTTTGGTCCGAAGTTACCCGGTTTTGAAGCACCATCTTTTACGCTTTCACTCAAGCAACCTGTTGCAAGAATGACTGTAAGTTCTAATACGCTACAACACTATCGTGGAGATGCAAGCAGAAGGCAATCGGTCAAAGAAGATGATGAAATATTCTTGAGTGACAACTATTCAATTCAACCGCGATTTACACAACTTCTCTATCCCGGTGATAAACAAAACACAGCACTTCACACAAGCGAAAGTAATAGAACCGATAACGAATTGGACTGATTGACATGACTTACACTATACCTGCTCCTGCTAACGCGACATATGTTGCAAGACCTACCGGCAGAAGCGACTCTATTCATAACGAAATTGGCTCGCGTATAGAAGAACCTAAGTTTGTTGATAACGCAGTTCATCATGGCATATACGAAATATCATCTATTGGGGATGTAAAACTAAATAAATTAAAAATTAAACCTCCAACTCAAACAGATTTTATGCCAACTCATCAGCGCAAATACATTATCGCAGAACAAGAATCCGGTATTAGAGTCGCGCACACAAACAGAAAGTCTGCACCTTTCCATAACGGACAGTTGTTATCACCAACATCATCATTCGCTCCGCTTCTCATAGACGCAGATGACGATAATCTTAGATTGAAAGCGGATAGAATCATCTCATCAACCTATGGTGTTGAAGTAGTCCTTACAAATATGCGCGGTAAAAAACTCAAAGATTTCGACATGGGTGACACAACTCATGTTAGAATGGCACAGGTTTTGTCGGTTGGGTTAAGAACAACAGACCTTGTTCAAAGATTATTCAAAGGCTCTTTACACGGTTTGAATAGTATTGGAGTAGGAATGCCTATCACTAACAGTAACTCGATTAGTGGCGACAATATGAGAAACCGACACAGTAACACATTTGTAGCGAAAGATTTCTATTCAACACCAATACCAAGTGCAGTTCGCGCAATAGCAAGATACGACCATTACAGTATTTTTCATGACAGGTTTGGTAATTTCATTTACTCTCCTAAATTATTCAAAATTACTGATAGAGAAATAGGACAAAGAAGAGGCGCAGGAGGCGCTTCAACAGACCCTATTGTTGCCGCCGCAAATAGAATAGTTGTTGAAGGTGAGGCATTTGCGCTAAACGATACAATACGCTCGATGGTGGATGATGTTGAAGCACAAAAGAAAGAAGGTAGTATTCGACAAATGAAGGTTAAAGTGCCAACAGCCAAAGATGAAATACAAGCAAGGCGTTCAGCGAATCAGTTGTTGAGATTAAATCGAAAAGCGCAAGGTGCGCTTAAATCAAAAAGACATGCTCGCTCTTGGGATTTACAGCCGGGAGAAGTTGCATCATACACGCAATCAGCAGTAGGTGTAGTTGACGAAAAGATGGCTATTATTGAGGTCGAACATACTCAAAGCGGAGAGTCGGAGTTTCAATTCGCTTCTTATGAAAGTGGACTTGAAGGTGTCATTAACGCGTTTGCTGACGATGCAGATATGAGTGCTGAAACAAAAGAGCCGGATAGGTCAAGCCAAATCGTGCAACTTAACAAGACAGGTATTGGTCGCGCTCAAATTAAATCTAAAATGTATATCGAAGTGCGCAGGGTATCATCGTTCAAAGATAGAACACTTACAGTCGAGGGTGAAAGTATAACACCAAACAATGTGCGCGGCGAAATCCACGCAGGGTTTATCATCGGTCATAGAAACACCGATGCGAATAACACCACTCGTAGCGCTATCGGTAGCGGTTATACGCAAAGAAGAACCGGAGTGTATTCAAGCGGAACAAATACATTAACAACTATATCCGGTAACGGCACAACAGGATTTTATGAAACGGAGGGATTGTTAATCATTAATGATTCAATTACCATAGTATATACCGGCAAAACACCCACTACCTTTACGGGCATTAGTGTAGTAGCGCCAAGTGGCGGAACTATACCTTCGGGTCCATTTGAAGTCAAATCGTTGAGAGCAAGAGGTCATGAAATAGGCACAGTCAAAGCGTTAAAACAAAGGAGAAGATTGTAATGTCACCAATAGAAATCGCTTGGGTATTTCTCAAGGGTGACGATGCTATGAGGGTAAGGCCATTCAGTCAAGATGACAACCAATTTCAAGCATACAGAACAATTCCAATGAGTGCAGTTCAACAGACATTAATGGAGGGCATAGAGCCTCGCGCACCTTCTTCCCTGCAAGATAAAAATATACTTGATAGATACACAGGTTCAACAGACCCCGCTATATGGAGTTTCGGAAGAAACAAATTGTCGAATAAACAATGGGCTGACTTGGCAGAAGAACATGGCGAATGGTCCACTCAAGGTAATCCTCTTTTAGCGGGTGAATGGTTCAAAGACACTTGGGGTGGAGTGACAGATGATGAAAGAAGAGATAGAAAAGCGATAATAGGCATCAAGACTCGACCGGCAGGTAAAATAACAGAAGATAAAGAGTTTGCACAAGGGCGAGATAAGGTGAAATGGCACACTCGCCCTCAAATATCCCGCAAGAGAATCTTACCGGAACACTTAGAACATGTAGTGCCTGTTGATTATGACGATAATAGATTAATTTATGATGGAGATGACTTTGTAGCGCGGAGGGTAGCATAATGCCGATACTAAACAGCATCAAGAGAAGACTTGTTGAAACTCTTGCAGGGCTTGTGAATGAATTACACATAGGTAGTGATGGAACGGTAGCATCAGCCGATGATGGAGGCGCACGAACCTTAGCGCGGGTGTCACCTACCGTTACTATTATTGATGATAACAGCGTATTGGTTGAAGGCAGTTTCAACACTTCGCATGTTTATTCTTCACCTATTAAAGAAATATATTTGCAATACAAAGACCCATCGACGGGTGAGTTTGTGCCTGTTTATCGCGCAGATATAAATGGATTCAATAAGAGCGCACAGAATGAAGTGCGTTTCTCATTCATATTGGAGTTGGATTAATTATGACAGACAGTTTATCGGGACACACAGCCGCGCAGAATACGCTTGGAGCAGACGGGTTAAGAGATGGTGACGCATTATCAACAGCGACTTTAACAAATGCGCTACAAGGACTTCACGGTAATGGCATTCTCCGATTAGAAGATGGTGCATATGGTTCAACGCGCAACGCTACTAACTCACAACCGGGCGCTATGGTGAAAGCAAGCGGACATACATTGACAGTAACAGGAGGTTATGTCGCTCTTGATGGTGTATTGTATGAGTTTGCAAATGGTCCGGGCGGTAGCGCTACTCTTGTTTTAGGAGATGGAACAGACGGTAATGGTGGCGTTCAGTTAACATCAGCATCCGAAGAAGCGCTCTATGTAGTGTATGTTGCATCAGCAGGTGGTGAGGCGAAAGTTCACTACGAAGGTGGCGGTCCGGTCAATGCCACTAACGGTTTTTATCCCGTTGCACCTTCGGCGTATCTAACAGATTACAATACAGGTGTTGCTCAAAGTAACATGAAAACAATAGTTCTCGCGATTGTAAGAGTTAAGGGCGGAGGAACAGGTAACCATTCTGTTGATATTCAAGAGATAAATGATAAGCGCATATTCTTGCCTCCTTCTGTTCGATACATGGCTCCGTTATCATTGGGTGCTTTGGCGAGCAACAGGGTTAGTGATGGAGGAACGGAGGGTATTAACACAATCACTCATCTAAACGCGCTTCAAACAGATACAGGTGACTTAGCACATACCGATAGCATTACTGCTTTGTGGCCGAGTCATCCGCGATACGACGCATCAGCAGATGTGCAAGTTCCTGCTACATCGGGACAACCGGGATTCGGGCATGGTCCATCGCGCGGTGTTGATTTAGGAACTAATCATGTAAGAAACAATTTGTATTTTGCAGGTCGCAACAATGAAGCAACAGGTCATTATTCTGTGCGTCTTGACGGTCAAGGTGTTGACGCAACTACGACTGAATTAACAGGAGGGCAAACATACACATTAACGGCTGATGGTGATGCTTTTTTGATGTTAAGTGTAGCAACAGGACAAGAGGTAATTCTTAACCCCGATACAGATGGAACCAATTACAAGTTCCCCGAAGGTCATGTTATTGAAGTATGTAACAAAGGAGTTGCAGGTAAAGGGAATATACGCTTCGACCAACCGGAACTCAACGCTGTATTGAATCCCGGTCAACGCGCTACATTCATTTACGAAGGTAGCAAATGGATGAGTTGCAATTACCCTATCGCGGGCGGTGGAGTAACAGATGGTGACAAAGGTGACATTACCGTAAGCAGTAGCGGCGCTACATGGACTGTTGATAACGATGCAATCACCTACGCGAAGATACAAGATGTATCACAAACGAATGTGTTGCTTGGTCGTGATAGCGGGGGTGCAGGTATCATTGAAGAAATAGACGCAACGGCGGCAAGAGCGATATTGAATGTCGCTGATGGTGCAACAGCCAATGCGGGAACGGTGACAGGTGTGACCGGCACACTACCAATTGTATCAACCGGAGGGGCAACACCGGCAATTAGCATCAACGCCGCTACAACAGGCGCGGCAGGTTCAATGTCTGCGGCTGATAAAACCAAATTAGATAGCGTAGCCACAGGTGCTACCGCATACAACGACCTTCAAGCAGTTACAGCAGTTTCAAACGCTAACATACTTATGGCTAATGGACAAACATTTAGAGCATCAACAAGTGTAGTTGATTTCGGCCAATATCAATTAACTGCAATGGAGTATGAGTTGGTAATAGACGAAGCGGGAACGGTAATTTTAGCGGCAGGAGGAACAACTTGGGGGCTACCCGACCCCACTTTTGGCAACGGAACAAGCATGGGCGATACCTATGTCATCATCAATGTTGATATGGGTCCGGGCGCGGGAACTCCTGTGACGATTGACAGAACCGGATTAGCCGCAAGTGGCGGACACGGAAACGCGCAATTGTTGAACGGTGCATCAACCAACGGTTCGCTCCCCGCGCATGAGGCTGTTACTTTAATTTACGCAGGGCCGATATTAGGTTGGTATGGAATAGGATTGTGATACTATGAATCCAATGTGGGCGTTGAAAAAAGGCACTTCTATGAAGGATAAGAAAAAGCGCGCAGGTGGTGGTGCGCCACCACCGCCACCGCCGGGGGTTTTCCCGACAGGTAGCGCGCCTTTTGATTTAGGTGTAGTAAGTCTAACAGAA
>CEQR01006306.1_pt1 | contig 11194 bp, 7 predicted proteins | sample 530901 | NCBI WGS metagenome assembly CEQR01 (sample SAMEA2621085, study PRJEB7988) | marine metagenome | isolation source: saline water (ENVO:00002010), including | reverse complement strand
TGCCGTACGCCAGAAAGTGACCCACTATTTTAGTGAGGGCGGGGTGCGTAGGCAAATACATCCGAGAACATACGTTCATTGCCCACGCCCAAACGCTCCAGCACGTCCACGCAGGCATATACCATGCCCGGTGAGCCTGAGAGGTAAATATCGCAGTCGCTAGGCGTGACCGGTGCATTCGACAGCTCGCTTTCTAACACCAAATCAACACGCCCCTGATGGTGGGCAATGCGCTCGCCCGACGCCAGCGGCTCGGTCAGCGGGAATTCAGTGACCGCATGAAACGCAACGTTTTCATACTGCTGCGCCCATTCGCAGGCAAGGTCTTCCGCATACAAATCGCGGTGCTCACGGTTCGCCCACCATAATGAAATGGGCCGTGTGGGCTGGTCACGAAGCGCGGCTTCGACGATGGCCTTCATTTGGGCAAACCCTGTGCCAGCGGCAATCAGCAGCAGCGGGCGCTCACTTTGCGTATCCAGCACGCAATCACCGCTGGGCAGACGCACCGTTAGCTGGTTGGCGACCTGCAACAGTTGGCGCAGCCGCTGGGAGTTATCACGCTCGGGCCAGTGCTGAATTTGCAGCTCCAGCGTGCCATCGCCACGGTCGGCGCTGGCAATCGAGAAAGGCACCCAAGTGGCCTCGTCTAGCATTAGTTCAAGGTACTGACCAGGGGCGTGCTGCATTGCTTCAGCGCGACCGGCAAGCGTGACTTTAAATACGTCAGGATTAAGATCCTCGACGGCGGTGACTTGGCAGGTTAGCGTTTTACACGTTAACGTCCTAGCGCTCATGAAAGCCTCTTTATGGAAAATCGTTCGGCCCAGACGGCCGATTAACCGTGGCGCGGTGTGGGTAGCGGAATATCAATGCCCAGCTCATCCCAACGCTCGTCAACGCGGGCTTTCACCGTCTCATCCATCACGATGGGAGTGCCCCACTCCCGGGCGGTTTCGCCGGGCCACTTGTTCGTTGCATCCAGCCCCATCTTGGAGCCAAGTCCGGATACCGGTGAGGCGAAGTCGAGGTAGTCGATAGGCGTGTTTTCCACCATCACCGTGTCGCGGGCAGGATCCATGCGCGTGGTAATCGCCCACATCACGTCTTCCCAGTTACGCGCATCCACGTCATCATCCAGCACGATGACGAACTTGGTATACATAAACTGGCGCAGGAAGCTCCAAACCCCCATCATCACGCGCTTCGCGTGGCCGGGGTACTGCTTCTTCATCGTCACAACCGCCATACGATAGGAGCAGCCTTCTGGCGGTAGATAGAAGTCGACGATCTCGGGGAACTGCTTGCATAGAATGGGCACGAACACTTCGTTAAGCGCTACACCTAAAATGGCGGGCTCATCGGGTGGACGACCAGTATAGGTAGAGTGATAAATGGCATCGCGGCGCATGGTCATCCGCGTCACGGTAAACACAGGGAAATGATCCACTTCGTTATAGTAACCGGTATGGTCACCAAACGGCCCTTCCGGTGCCATATCGTCCGGATAAATAAAGCCTTCCAGAATAATTTCGCTGGAGGCGGGGACTTCCAGGTCTGCGTGACCGCACTTCACCAGCTCGGTACGCGAACCGCGCAGCAGGCCAGCAAAGGCGTATTCTGAGAGCGAATCGGGCACCGGCGTGACCGCGCCTAATATAGTCGCCGGGTCAGCGCCTAGCGCCACGGCGACAGGAAAGGGCTCACCGGGATGGGCTTTTTGAAACTCAAGAAAGTCCAGCGCCCCGCCACGGTGGGAGAGCCAGCGCATAATCAGGCGATTCTTGGCGATTTTCTGCTGGCGATAAATCCCCAGGTTCTGGCGCTTTTTATGCGGGCCTTTGGTGATGACCAGCGGCCAAGTGACAAGCGGTGCCGCATCGCCGGGCCAGCAGTGCTGAATCGGCAGGCGGCCGAGGTCCACTTCATCGCCTTCGTAAACGACTTCCTGCACAGGAGCTCGCTTAACGCTTTTAGGCCCCATACTGAGTACCTGCTTAAAGATCGGCAGCTTATCCCAGGCATCTTTCAGGCCTTTGGGCGGATCTGGCTCTTTCAAAAACGCCAGCAGCTTACCCACTTCACGCAGCGCCTCTACTGAATCCTGGCCCATACCCAGCGCTACCCGCTTCGGGGTGCCGAACAGGTTGCCCAGTAGCGGCATATCGTGGCCCTTTACATTTTCAAACAGCAGTGCAGGACCACCGGCGCGCAGCGTACGGTCGCAGATTTCAGTAATTTCTAGGTAAGGATCAACTTCCGCTTTAACTCGCTTTAGCTCACCCTGGGCTTCAAGCGCCGCAATAAAATCGCGCAAGTCGTTATACTTCAAAACACTCTCCTCAACCCGGCTGTCAGACGCTGCTCTTGCAAACGCATGGCAGTAGATGCAGCGCCTTAACGGCGCTTCATCGCTTCAAAGAATTCCAGATTGGTCTTGGTATCTTTCAGACGATCAATCAGGAACTCGGTCGCTGCGGTATCTTCCATCGGGTTAAGCAGCTTGCGTAGAATCCACATGCGCTGCATTTCTTCTTCAGAGGCCAGCAGGTCTTCACGACGAGTGCCGCTGCGACGAATGTTGATCGCGGGGAAGACGCGTTTTTCAGCCAGCTTGCGGTCAAGGTGGGCTTCCATGTTACCGGTGCCCTTGAACTCTTCGAAGATGACTTCGTCCATTTTCGAACCAGTATCGACCAGCGCGGTGGCAATAATCGTCAGGCTGCCGCCCTCTTCGATATTACGCGCGGCACCAAAGAAGCGTTTCGGCTTCTCAAGCGCGTGGGCATCCACACCACCAGTAAGCACCTTGCCAGAGCTAGGCACCACGGTGTTGTAGGCCCGCGCCAGACGGGTAATGGAGTCGAGCAGAATCACCACGTCTTTTTTGTGCTCAACCAAGCGCTTGGCTTTCTCGATGACCATTTCGGCCACCTGAACGTGGCGGGCGGGCGGCTCGTCGAAGGTAGAGGCGACCACTTCACCGCGTACGGTGCGGGACATCTCGGTGACTTCCTCCGGGCGCTCATCGATCAGCAGTACGATCAGATGACACTCGGGGTTGTTCCGCGTGATCGACGTCGCGATGTTCTGCAGCATCAGCGTCTTACCCGCTTTCGGCGGAGACACCAGCAGTCCACGCTGGCCTTTACCGATCGGTGAAGTCAGATCAATGATCCGAGCAGTGAGGTCTTCAGTAGACCCGTTGCCGATCTCCATGCGCAGACGCTCGGTGGGAAACAGCGGCGTCAGGTTCTCGAAGAGAATCTTATGCTTGGCGTTTTCCGGGCGGTCAAAGTTGATCTGGCTAACTTTGAGCAGGGCAAAGTAGCGCTCGCCCTCTTTGGGCGGGCGGATTTTGCCGGAAATGGAGTCGCCTTTGCGCAGATTGAAACGACGAATCTGTGAGGGCGATACGTAGATATCGTCCGGCCCAGCGAGGTACGAGCTGTCGGCGCTACGCAGGAAGCCGAAGCCATCCTGAAGAATTTCCAGCACACCGTCGCCATAGATATCCTCGCCGCTTTTGGCGTGTTTCTTGAGGATGGCGAAAATGATGTCCTGCTTGCGCGAACGGGCTAAGTTGTCGATACCCATTTCGCGGGCGATATCGAGCAGCTCGGGAACGGTTTTTTGCTTGAGTTCAGTGAGATTCATCGGTGTGTTAGAAAATTGCTCATGAAAGCTAGGCGCTAGGCGCCGGGAATAAGACAGGAGGCTTGGCCTAAATATAGGGCTAAGCGCCGAGTGATGCGTTCAGAACCCCATCTAGGCACACGCTCGAGTGGTGACAGCTGGGCAGTCGCTGTAACAATGCCTAAAGCATAACAATGACATCAATGACTGCTTGGCGTGAGGGTGCAAACAAACTAGTTAATCTGATTGGCACAGAAAAATGCTGTTTCAGCGGGTTATCTGACGACTTGGACATCTGGCTGATGCCATCTGGATACGTACTGCTCGGGGTGCCCGAGTCAGTGCGCTTGTTAGACGAACAAGCCAACTCGGATCAAGCCAGTAGCTCGATGGTAGTCAAGGCCCGCGACAAACGCAAGCCTTTGGCAATTGACAATAGTTAGAGGTCACCGCAACCTTGGCATAGCCAATTTGAAGGATAGCTCATGCCCAAGGACATTTCGCTCCCCATCGCCGCACCCAATGCCGAATTTGAGAGCGGTGAACCGCAGCGCCTAGCCGCCATTGACCTTGGCTCCAATAGCTTTCACCTACTGGTTGCCAACTACCAAAATGAACGTTTACAAGTAGTGGCACGACTAGGTGAAAAGGTCCAACTGGCGGCAGGACTTGACGAGAACGGTTACCTCAGTGAAGCCGCCATGCAGCGCGCCCTGGATTGCTTAGGCCGTTTTGCGCCGTTTTTAACCGATATCGAAGGCCCTAACCTTCGTATTGTGGGCACCAATGCTCTGCGTGACGCCCACAACAGCCAAACCTTTATCGAGCGCGCGGAAGCCCAGCTTGGCCACGCTATCGAGATTATTGCCGGGCGCGAAGAAGCCCGCCTAATTTATTTGGGTGCCGCCCACGCCCTGGCCGAAAGCGGCCGCCGCTTGATTGTCGATATTGGCGGCGGCTCTACCGAGTTTATTATCGGTGAAGCCTTTGAGCCCAAAGCGCTGGAAAGCCTGCGCATGGGTTGTGTCACGTTTACCGGACGCTTTTTTGCCGATGGCGAACTTACCGAAAAGCGCATGCGCCGCGCCGAGCTGGCAGCGCTTTCAGAGCTGGCCAACATCCAGCGCCCTTACCAGCGCTTAGGATGGGATGATCCGGTAGGCTCCAGCGGCACGATTAAGGCTGCTGCCAGCGTGCTGCACGCTTACGGCGACACGCCCCAAGAGGGGGTGATTACCCGCAGCGGCTTGAAAAAACTGCGCGAGCGCCTGTTGAAATGCAAACATCTGGAAAAGGTCGAGCTGGACGGCCTCAAACCCGATAGGGCTCGGGTATTTCCGGCGGGCATTGCCATTTTGAGCGCCATTTTTGAAGCCTTCGACCTTCACCAAATGCGCTTTGCCGACGGCGCACTGCGTGAAGGCGTGCTCTATGACATGGCGGGGCGCAACAGCGCCGAAGATACCCGCTCCAAAACCCTCGACATGCTCAAGCGAGTGTATGACGTAGATACCCGGCAAGCAGAAAATGTGGCGGAAACCGCCAAGCACTTGTTTGCCGTAGCGAAGCAGCCGTGGGGCTTAACCGCCGAACAGGGCCACTATTTGAGCTGGGCAAGCCATGTGCATGAAATTGGGCTAGCCATCTCCCATAGCCAGTTCCACCGCCACGGCGCGTATCTATTAGAGCATTCGGACCTAGCCGGGTTTTCTCGCCCCGAGCAGCGCTTGTTGGCGTTTTTAGTGCGTGCTCACCGGCGTAAATTCCCGCTTAAGGAGTGGCAAGCGCTGCCTGCCTCACAGCAGCCAAGCGCGGCTAAGCTTGCCCGCTTGCTACGCCTCGCCGTGCTGATTAATCATTCGCGGCCTGAAGGCGCGCCCATGCCACCCAAAATTGCTGCTGACAGCAACGGCGACGCGCTCACCATTACGCTGCCCCCCAGCGATGAACCCACGCTGCTCAGCACCGATTTAGAGCAGGAACAGACGTTCATGGCCAACGCCGGGTTTTCGTTCAACCTGAATACGCCCTCCTACCCCTCGCGATGAAACGTCGCCCCTTCCGCCTGCCACAGAACGTAGTCAGGTGGTTGGAGCACGCCCAGACAGCGCTCTCCGGCCATCACAACAATCAGCCGCTCCCGCTCCCAGGGCGGAAGCGCCCGTTCTTGCAGCAAGCGTTTGAGGTCGCGTCGGCCACGCCCAGGCAATACGAGCACTTCCCCGCCCTGCCGCCAGCGCAGCATGAACGATTCTGCTAAGTAGGCATCGCATTCCAGACGAAGCTGTAGCGGCCCAAGAGGAGTACTCACCCCTGGCTCTCCGTTCCAAGGCGCTTGCCAATCCGGCAACGCAGCCAACGGCGTCATAAGATAAAGCCTGCGCCGCCACACCCGGGCCTGGGCTCCGGGCCACTCTACTAGCACCTGGGCATCCTGGGCGGCGGTAAGCTGGCCGAGCAGGCTGGCCAGGCGCGCCTGTGGAGGCGTGGGCAGCCTTAGCTGCTGACACAGCGTACGAACGAGCAGCCGCTGACGGGGTAACGGCAATGCGGCCAATGCTGACGCATCGAGACAGCCCGTTCCCAACGTAAGCACGGCCAACTCCTCGGCGGCGTAGCTGGCAAGGAGCGTGTCGGCCTCACCGGCCAAGCCAGCGCTCTTGGCCAACGAACGTACCGCACCAGGCCAGCGCTGAGTCAGCATTGGCAGCACTTCGTGGCGCAAACGGTTGCGATCAAATTCAATATCGCGATTGGTGGGGTCTTCACACCAAGTCAGTGCCATAGCGTGGGCCGTATCAGCCAGGGTTTGGCGGCTGATGCTGAGCCAAGGGCGCACAAGCGTAATGCCTTGCCACTCCCGTTGATATGGCATGCCCGCCAACCCACGAATACCGCTCCCCCGCAGCGCTGCCAGTAAGAGGGTTTCCGCTTGATCATCCTGATGCTGACCAAGCCATAGCGCGTCACCCGGCTTCACATGCTGCGCAAAGGCCGCGTAGCGAGCGCGCCTAGCAGCGCCCTCTACCCCTTCGCCTCGCGATTCAATCGCCACACGCTCAACCGTTAGCGGCACGCCAAGGCGCTGACACAGCTGATGGCAGTGGGTTTCAAAGTCGGCCGCCGCCGCCTGTAGGCCGTGATTAACATGTAGGGCGCGTAGCACTTGGCCGCTGTCTTGGCAGGCCTCCGCGGCTAGCATCAGCAGCAGCGACGAGTCCAAGCCACCGGAGAGCGCGACCCAAACGCAACGCCCCGGCGGGGTTTCCGCCAGGGCGTCGTGAAGCAAGCGCAAAAGCCGTTTAGGCGGCTGGGGCGCCATAGCTCATCAGGCGCTCATAGCGGCGCTCAAGCAGGGCATCAATATCCAGCGCTTGCAGGCGCTCAAGGCTGGCAGAGAGCGCGTCTTTAACCCGCGCTGCGGTGTTTATCGGGTGACGATGGGCGCCGCCCAACGGCTCTTTGATCAGCGAATCTACAAATCCCAGCTCTTTTAAGCGCTCGGCGGTGATTCCCATGGCCTGGGCCGCATCGGGGGCTTTTTCGGCACTCTTCCACAGAATGGAGGCGCAGCCTTCTGGGGAGATGACCGAGTAGGTAGAGTACTGCAGCATGTGCAGCTCATCGCACACGCCAATCGCCAGGGCTCCGCCGGAGCCGCCTTCGCCCACCACGGTGGAAATAATCGGCGTCTTCAGGCGCGACATGACGGCCAGGTTATAGGCAATCGCTTCCGACTGACCACGCTCTTCCGCGTCGATACCGGGATACGCGCCGGGCGTATCGATAAACGTCAGAATGGGCATTTTAAAGCGCTCAGCCATTTCCATTAAGCGGCACGCTTTGCGGTAGCCTTCCGGGCGCGGCATACCAAAGTTACGGCGCACCTTCTCTTTAACATCACGGCCTTTTTGATGGCCAATGACCATCACCGGCGCATCGTTTAAGCGGGCAATGCCGCCGACGAGGGCAGCGTCATCCGCAAATTTTCGGTCACCGTGCAGCTCATCGAAATCGGTAAAAATATGTTCTAAATAATCCAGCGTATAGGGGCGCTGGGGGTGCCGCGATAGCTGGGAAACCTGCCAAGGGGTCAAATCTTTGAAGATTGATTCCGTTAACTTGCGGCTCTTCTCCTCCAGCCGTGAAATCTCATCTGAGAGGTTCACCTGGCTGTCGGAGCTCACCAAACGCAGCTCCTCAATTTTTGCCTGGAGTTCGGCAACGGGCTGTTCAAAATCGAGATAGTTAGGATTCATCGGCTCTGCCTGTAAGCTGCCTATAAAAAAATAAGCCTTGTCGAAACGAGCATATTGGGCGCCATTATCGCACCCTGACCCTGCCACGCAAGGCAATGCCCGCTCAATTCCGTACGAGCGCCCTGGGGCGCTCGTACGCTAGGTGATTAACGGTAGCGTAACTGGACGCCTACCTGCCCTTGCACATCGCGCAGGGCGAGCAGCAGATCATCACTAGGCGCGACTTTCCACTCCTCGGCCAGCTCCAGCCAAGCGGTCGCGTCTGGATGGCGATATTGAAGTCGCACGGGTAGGCCGGTGTTATCCCGGTAGGGTGTCAAGCTATCCCGCAAGCTTTCGACCAGCCGGCCGTTAATCTGCCCGGCGTCCAATGCCAGCTCGACGGCTTGGCCGTAGCGCACGCGGGCCGTGACCATCGGCGTCACATCTTTGCCGCGCAGCCGTAGGCCACCGGAAAAGTCGTCGCTGGAGACTTCGCCCTCCACGATGATCACTTGATCCGACTCGATTTGGCCGCGTAGCTGCTCGAAAAGTTCGCCAAACAGCGACGCTTCGATACGTCCGGTGCGGTCGTCCAGGGTGATGAATGCCATGGTATCGCCACGTTTGGACTTCATGGTGCGCATGGCGACCACCAAACCCGCTACCCGCTGCGGTTCCCGAGAGGGTTTCAAATCGCTGATACGCGTCGACACGAAGCGCTTGAGTTCGCGTTCGTACTCGTCGATGGGGTGCCCGGTCAGATAGAGCCCCAGGGTGTCCTTTTCACCAGAGAGCCGCTCACGGTCCGTCCATTCGCGCACATGACGATACTCGGCGTAAACATCGCTGGCCTCTTCTTCGGCGACGAAGGCATCACCAAACATGTCCATCATGCCCAGGTTCTGGTTGGCGTGATTTTGTGCAGCGGCCTTCAGCGCATCTTCCATCGCCGCGAACAGCACCGCCCGATTGGGCCCCAGGTTATCCAACGCGCCAGAGCGTATCAGCGCTTCCAGGGTACGTTTGTTCATCCGTTTCGGATCGATGCGGCGGCAGAAGTCGAACAGATCGTTGAACGGCCCGTCCGCGTTTCGCGCTTCCACAATCGCGCCAATCGGGCCTTCCCCGACGCCACGTATCGCGCCCAAGCCGTACACCACCCGCCCTTCGGTATCCACGGTGAACTTGTAGCCACCGACGTTGACATCCGGTGGCGTCACCGTCAGCTTCAAGTGACGACACTCTTCGATCAGCGGCACCACCTTGTCCAGGTTGTCCATCTCGGTGGACATCACCGCCGCCATGAACGGGCCTGGGTAGTGGGCCTTCAGCCATGCGGTTTGGTAAGACACCAGCGCGTAGGCCGCCGAGTGCGACTTGTTGAAACCGTAACCGGCAAACTTCTCCACCAGGTCGAAGATGTTGCCCGCTAAGTCTTTGTCGATGCCGTTGGCGGCACACCCTTCCATGAAACCGGAGCGCTGCTTGGCCATCTCTTCGGGCTTTTTCTTGCCCATGGCACGGCGCAGCATGTCGGCCTGCCCTAGGGTGTACCCCGCCATCACCTGGGCGATCTGCATGACCTGCTCTTGGTAGAGAATAATCCCGTAGGTGGGCGTCAGCACCGGTTTTAACAGGTCGTGCTGATAATCCGGGTGTGGATAAGAGACTTCCGCCCGGCCATGTTTGCGGTTGATGAAGTCATCCACCATGCCCGACTGCAGCGGGCCAGGACGGAACAGGGCCACCAGGGCGATCATGTCGTCCAGAGAGTCGGGCAGCAGCCGCTTGATCAGCTCCTTCATGCCGCGGGATTCGAGCTGGAACACCGCCGTGGTTTCTGCCCGCTTGAGCATCTCGAAGGTTTTGCCGTCGTCCAGGGGAATGGCGTCGATATTGAGCGGTCCCTGGCCTGCTGCGTCACGCACCTTGTCCACCATCTCAAGCGCCCAATCGATGATGGTGAGGGTACGCAAGCCCAGGAAGTCGAATTTGACCAGGCCGGCGTCTTCGATATCGTTCTTATCGAACTGCACCACCAAGCCCGCGCCGTCTTCATCGCATAGCAGGGGTGAAAAGTCGGTGAGTTTGGTGGGAGCGATCACCACCCCCCCTGCGTGTTTACCGGTACCCCGCGTGGTGCCCTCGAGTTTCAGGGCCATTTCCCAGATCTCTTCCGCCTCTTCGTCGTTCTCGATGAACTCTTTGAGCGCGGGCTCCTGCTCGATGGCCTTGGCCAGCGTCATGCCCACTTCGAACGGGATCAGCTTGGAGAGCTTGTCACCCAGCGAGTAGGGCTTGCCCTGGGCACGGGCCACGTCGCGCACCACCGCCTTGGCGGCCATGGTGCCGAAGGTGACGATCTGGGACACCGCGTTACGACCGTAGCGGTCGGCTACGTACTCGATGACCTTGTCACGCTTCTCCATGCAGAAATCGACGTCAAAGTCGGGCATCGAGACACGCTCAGGGTTAAGAAAGCGCTCGAACAGCAGATCGTAGCCGATGGGGTCGAGGTCGGTGATCTTCTGCGCGTAGGCCACTAGTGAACCGGCACCGGAGCCACGCCCCGGCCCCACCGGCACGTTGTTATCCTTAGCCCACTGGATAAAGTCCATCACGATCAGGAAGTAGCCGGGGAAGCCCATCTGAATGATGACGTTGAGCTCAAACTCCAGCCGGTCGCGGTAGCGCTGATCAATCTCGCGGAACGCCTCGCTATCGCGCGGATACTGCTCGGCGGGGAACAGAAAATCGAGCCGCTCCGTTAGGCCATCGTGGGAGACCTTGCGGAAGAATTCATCCTGGGTCATGCCCTCGGGGATGCCGAACTCCGGCAGGAATATCTCTCCCAGGCGCACATCGACGCTGCAGCGCTCGGCGATCATCACGCTGTTTTCCAGCGCCTCGGGGATATCGGCAAACAGCGCCGCCATCTCGTCGGGGCTTTTGAGGTACTGCTCTTCGGTATAGCGGCGTTCGCGGCGCGGGTCGTCCAGGGCTTTACCCTCACCAATGGCGACGCGGGTTTCGTGGGCCCAGAAGTCTTCCCGTTCCAGAAAGCGCACATCGTTGGTGGCGACAACCGGCGTGCCGGTCTCGATCGCCAACTGAACGCTAGCGTGTACGCAGGCCTCTTCCAGAGGGCGGCCGGTGCGGATGAGCTCCAGGTAGAAGCGGTCGGGAAACGCCTGCTGCCACTCTTCCAGCAGCTGGCGCGCTTCCCGCTCGTGCTCGGAGAGCAAGTGGCGGCCAATCTCGCCTTCGCGCCCGCCCGACAGGGCAATCAGACCTTCGCTCTGCGCCAATACCCACTG
>CEQR01001208.1_pt1 | contig 11249 bp, 7 predicted proteins | sample 530901 | NCBI WGS metagenome assembly CEQR01 (sample SAMEA2621085, study PRJEB7988) | marine metagenome | isolation source: saline water (ENVO:00002010), including | reverse complement strand
AAGAGATGCACCGCGTGATTCGCCCCGGCGGCTTTCTCCTCATCACCCTGCCCGATTTGCAGCAAGTGGCGCAGCTAGTGGCCCAAGGCAAACTCAGCGAAGAGATCTACCGCTCGCCTGTAGGCCCCATCACCCCGCTGGATATGCTCTACGGCCACCAAGCCTCCGTGGCTGAAGGCAATACCTACATGGCCCACAAAAGCGGGTTCGACAAGCACAGCCTAAGCGCCGCCCTGCTCCACGCCGGGTTCAACGAAGCACGGGTAACCGCCGACACCCACTACAACCTCTGGGGCTACGCCCAAAAAGCCTGAGCCGTGTCATTGCGAGGAGGCACGACGAAGCAATCTCAAACCTGACGCAGCCACATCAGCATGCAAAGCCGCGACTACTACGTTTACATACTGACAAACCGCACCAACAAGGTGCTCTACACAGGCGTCACCAACGACCTGCAGCGCCGTTTATACGAACACAAAAACGCGCTAACGCCGGGTTTTGCCAGTAAGTACAACTGTCACAAACTCGTCTGGTTTGAAGCGTCAACCTGCATCGAAGCCGCCATACTGCGAGAAAAACAGATCAAAAGCGGCTCAAGAGCAAAGAAAATAGCCTTAATCGAAGCCACCAACCCAGGTTGGCATGAAATAGAAATTTAAGCCCCGCGATGACACCCAGGCCGATTCATGTGCCATGTCGAGTAGCCACGTCTCCCGTGTCATTGCGAGGAGGAACGACGAAGCAATCTCAAGCCAGCGGCGGCACTCAAACCAGATTGCTTCACTACCGTTCGCAATGACACCCAAAGGGCAACGCCACCGCCCCCACCCCGTGTCATTGCGAGGAGGAACGACGAAGCAATCTCAGCCAGCGGCGGCACCCAAACCAGATTGCTTCACTACCGTTCGCAACGACACCCCAAGGGCAACGCCACCGCATCCGAATCGTGTCATTGCGAAAAGGAACGACGAAGCAAATTCAGGCCAGCGGTGGCACGTAGGCCACAACCATTGTCCGTTTCAACACAGCTCATGGCAGCTCACTGGCTTAGCTTGATGGAGTCAACGCCACTACAAAGCGAGAGCACCATGAAACAAGTACATTACTTAAGCCTGTGTGAGGTTGGGCAACGCATACAATCGCAAGACACCTCCTCCGTAGAGGTCACCCAACAACTGCTGGATCGTATTGAGCGCCTAGACCCCACGCTCAACAGCTATTTACACGTCATGAAAGAGAGCGCATTACAGCAGGCAGCACAAGCAGACGAAGAGATTGCACGCGGGCAATTCCGTGGCCCACTCCACGGCGTACCCATTGCACTAAAAGACCTTATCTGGACCAAAGACACGCCAACCACCCACGGCATGACCATTCACAAAGACCACTACCCACCGGAAGACTCCACCGTGGTCAACCGCTTCCGTGAGGCAGGTGCCGTGATCTTAGGCAAACTGATACAAACTGAAAGCGCCTTTGCCGACCACCACCCAGACGTTACCCACCCCACAAACCCATGGGGCAACTCACTCTGGACAGGGGTATCCTCCAGCGGCTCCGGCGTAGCCACCGCCGCCGGACTCTGCTTTGGCGCGATTGGCACCGACACAGGCGGCTCGATTCGCTTTCCATCCAACGCCAACGGCCTAACCGGCATCAAGCCCACCTGGGGGCGCGTTACCCGGCACGGCGCGTTTGAGCTAGCCGCCTCTCTCGACCACATTGGCCCCATCGCACGTTCAGTGGCAGACGCCGCCGCCATGCTGCAAGCCATTGCCGGGCATGATGAAAAAGACCCCACATCCAGCACGCTACCGGTACCCGACTACCTAGCGCTGATGACCAAAGGGCTAAAAAAATGCCGGATAGGCCTAGATAGCCAATGGGCATTTGAAGGAGTAGACAGCGAAACCAAGCAAGCGCTGAAAGAAGCCATCAACACACTGACCGAGCTAGGGGCCGAGATAGTCGATATCTCCATGCCAGACACCGATGAAGCCGCCCGCGACTGGAGCGGACTATGCGCCGTTGAAACCGCTGTTGCCCATGAACAAACCTACCCAGCGCAACGCGACCAATACGGCCCCGGCCTAGCAGGCCTACTCGACCTAGGCCACTCGCTCAGCGCCATGGAATACCAAAAACTACTGCTACGCCGAGCCGCCCTACGCGGCCATATCAACGCCCTGTTTGAACAAGTGGATCTCATCTTCGCCCCGGCCAACAGCTTTGCAGGGCTAACCTGGGAAACCATGGAACGCTTCGGCACCGATGAAGAGCTCTTTCGCGGCGTACTGCGCTTTACCAGCGCCTTCGATAGCAGCGGGCACCCCACCGTAACGCTCCCCTGCGGCCAAACGCCCAACGGTGCCCCCATCGGCTTCCAACTGGTAGCCGCCCACTTTGATGAAACCCGTGCCATACAAGGCGGCTGGGCGTACCAGCAGGTTACCAAGTGGCACAAACGTCATCCTGAACTGTAACTTTTCGACCCAACTCGGCGCACCAGCTCACCCCAATGGTGCGCCGAACAAGCCACCAAAAGAACATGGAAAAAAGGTTAGTTTTCATAGCGTTGTAACTACCGCTTTTTCATTCTCAACTCTCGTTATGGCCCTGTTATTGCAACAAAAACAGCTGTTGTAGGGCCACACCGCGAGGCAAGCGTATGAAAGAGCACTTCTCTACCGAAAACTACGAACCGCGGCACTGCTTTGAAGCCTGGCGAGATGCCGTATGCTCGCGCCTCATCAACGCCAAAGCACAGCGCACCCAAGCAACCGCCTTCTCCGGCAGCTTTACCTACAGCACCTTAGCGGAAGTCGATATTGCTTGGCATACCTCGCACACTGGGCTCATATGGCAGCGCACTCCCCAATGCATACGCCAGCATCCTGCTAACGACTACTACATTGGGCTACTGCGCAGCGGCCACGGCCTGCTTGCCCAGCATGAACACCGCAGCCAGCTAAACACAGGCGACCTCGTCATTTACGACGCCGCCACCCCCTTTAGCTTTGCGATGGAACAGGCAGAACTCAACATTATCCGCTTACCACGCCACGCGTTTGATAAAAGCACACCGGGCATTAGCGCCATGGCAGGCGCACGCCTAGACCCCAAACGGCCCGGCATTAACACCCTAAAGCAGATGATGACAGAAGCCTTTCACTACAACAGCGACACCGAAAGCGACGGGCACACCGCCCAGTTTGCTAACACCCTGCTAGACCTAGTGGCCGCCGCCATTAACCTGCAAAAAAGCGAGCACACACACCAGCCAGATCTCTATGCCCGCATGGTGGCCTGGCTAAAACAGCATATGTACCACCCAATAACCGTTGCCGAGCTAGCCAACGCGCACCACGTATCACCACGCACGGTAAGCCGCCTGTTTGCCGCCCAAGGCACTACCCCGATGAACACCCTATGGCAGCTACGCCTAACCGCTAGCCGCAAAGCCCTATTAGAAGGCCGTGCGCGCAGCATTACCGAAGTAGCGATAGACCACGGCTTCAAAGATGTCTCGCACTTTAGCCAAGCGTTCCGCAAAGCCTTCGGCTGCTCGCCCACATCGGTAACGAAAAAAACCGCAGCCTAGCCATCCAACCCCAAATTGGAAGGCGCGCGAACACCAAGTGCGATGACGGGGAAGCACAACGCAACACTCCAGATCGCCGCACTTTACGCAATGACACCCAAGCCAATCATGTGTCATTGCGAGAAAAACGACAAAGCAATCTCCACTAGCAGCGACACCACTCGACACCAATCAAAGAAAACGTATGCCAATCAAGCAACCCCAAAACGCTCAGCAACAGCTGCAGTACTTAACGCACATTATTTGGCAAACACGGCCCGACCTGCAGCTATTGTTCAAGCACTCTGCGTCTGAAGCGTTTCATATGTGGCTACTACTGCATGGTCGTAACGAGTACCAAGGGTTAGCAGAAGTATTGCCGAAGGTGCCGCTGCCCCTGCTGGAACAGCCCGATGAGCAAGCCCACCACAAAACAACGCCCTGTTTAACACGCTTTATGCGGGGTATTTGGCAAAGTCGTCCTGATCTTCAGGCGGCCTTTGACTTAGCACAGCCAGAGCAACAGCAAAGCTTCATTCGCTGGTACTTCCTGTTTGGCGTCAACGAACATCAACTGGAAAACTACCTCTCTCAGGCACAGCTAACATGGTTGTTAAGCTCTGCGTATAGCGATGTGCACCTGCCTAATATTCTTATGTTGGTATGGGAGCAAGACCCAGCGCTACAACAGCAGTTCAGCAACCCTAAAGCGCCTGAATTTTTAAACTGGGCGCGACAGCATGGGCGCAAGCAGTATCCTCTATTAGAGACTCTTACCAAAGTAGCTGAACGTCAGCACCCTTCTACGGCTGCTCATGGTGGTGCTACTGCCCCTAAAAGACCGTTTGGGATTAACTTAATTGGTTACGCCAACGGGCAGTTTGGTATTGGTGAAGATGTGCGCATGGCCGCCCTAGCGTGTGAAGCCGCCGACATTCCCTTCACTATTTACAACGTTGCACCGGGCAAAGAGGTCGAACTAGCCGCCAGCCAAGCCGACCAACACATTTCCGACCAACTGCCCTATGCCATTAATTTGTTTTGCACCACCGGTATAGAAACCGCACGGCTTGCTGCCGTGGAAGGCCAAAAGCTCTTTGATGGTTACTACTGTATTGGCTATTGGCCTTGGGAGCTGCCCGAGTGGCCTTCCGCTTGGCATATTGCTTACAACTACATTGATGAAATTTGGGCCTCTAGCCGCTTTGCCTATCACGCTTACATTGGCTCCTCACCTAAGCCAGTACGCCACATGCCGATGGCGGTCAACGTTGAATCAAGCGCACAGCAAACCCGCCGAGACTTTGGGCTGCCTGAAAGCGACCACTTATTTGTGTTCTCTTTTGACTTTCTCTCCAGTGTTCAACGCAAAAACCCGCAGGCCTGCGTTAAGGCCTTTCAAAGCGCCTTTCCACAGGGTAATGAGCCCGTAGGCCTTGTTGTTAAAGCCATGCGCGCAGAAGACGACAACCCGCTATGGCAAGCACTCCAAGCACAGGCAAAGAGCGACCCACGCATTCATATCATTAACCAAACCCTCACGCGTGGCGAAGTGCTTGACCTTTATCGCGCCTGTGACTGCTTTGTTTCGCTACACCGCAGTGAAGGCTTTGGGCGAGGCATTGCCGACGCCATGATGCTAGGCAAACCCGTTATTACTACCGGCTACTCAGGCAATCTAGACTTCACAACGCCCGCCACGGCTGCCTTGGTAGACCACCAACTAAAAGTGCTGACCAAAGATGACTACCCCTTTGGTGAAGGCCAGCACTGGGCAGAGCCCAATATTGAGCACGCGGCATGGTGGATGCGCCGCCTAGTTCATCAACCCGAAATAGCCAAGGCACTAGCCGCACAAGGCCAGCGGTTAATGCAAAGTGCCTACGCCCCTAACTCCGTCGGTAACTACTACCGCGCCGTACTCAATACTCTTTAATCATCTTGTTCACTACTAATAAATTAGAGACTGATGCTATGACACTCTTAAGTGCCTCTATCACCCCCGTTATTCTTTCTGGTGGCTCTGGTAGCCGTTTATGGCCTATGTCCCGCGCGGGGTACCCTAAGCAGTTTTTATCCCTCGCTGACGACGACAGCATGCTGCAAGCCACCGTTAAACGGGTAAAAGGCGACCTATTTTCAGCCCCCCTGTTGGTATGTAACGAAGAGCACCGTTTTATTGTGGCGGAACAGCTGCGCCACATTGGCTGCACAGCCAAAGACATTATTCTGGAACCCGTAGGCCGTAACACCGCCCCGGCTGTCGCGGTGGCTGCACTGCGCCTAGCGGAAGAGAACCCAGACGCCCTAATGCTGGTGATGCCATCCGACCACGTGATTCAAGATGAAGCCGCCTTCACCCAAGCCGTTAACCGCGCCGCCCAAGCGGCCAACGATGGCGCACTGGTGACGTTCGGCATTACCCCAAACGCCCCAGAAACCGGCTACGGCTACATCAAATACGCCGAGCCATGGCAGGGCCACCAAGGCGTACACAGCGTGGCCCAGTTTGTCGAAAAACCCGAGCAGGCCACCGCACAAACCTATTTAGAAGATGGCCACTATCTATGGAATAGCGGTATCTTCCTATTTACCGCCAAAGCCTATCTGGACGAGCTAGAAGGCTCTAACCCCAACATGGTTAAAGCGGCCAAACACGCCCTGGCGGGCAGTGAAAAAGACCTCACCTTCTGCCGTTTAGACATGGAAGCCTTTGCAGCGTCGCCTTCCGACTCCATCGACTACGCCGTAATGGAAAAAACCACCCACGCCGCCGTAGTACCGGTAGAAATGGGCTGGAGCGACTTAGGGGCTTGGTCGGCACTGTGGGATATCCAACCCAAAGATGAATACGGCAACGCCACCCAAGGCGATGTACTCCTTCACGAAACCCGCAACAGCTACGTACATGCCGACCACAAACTGGTCACTGTCGCTGGGCTGGAAAACGTGATTGTGATTGCTACCGATGACGCCGTGCTCGTCGCAAACCGCAACAACGCCCAAGACGTAAAACAGCTCGTGGAGCAGCTAAAAGCACAAGGCCGCAACGAACACAGCCTACATACCACCGTGCACCGCCCATGGGGTTGCTACCAAGGGATCGACCTAGGCGAACGCTACCAAGTAAAGCGCATTACCGTTCAACCGGGCGAAAAGCTATCGCTGCAAATGCACTATCACCGCGCAGAACACTGGATTGTTGTTAGCGGCACGGCCAGAGTCACCATTGGCGAAAAAGCCACACTGCTGCGTGAAAACGAATCCACCTACATCCCTATGGGCGAAACCCACCGCTTAGAAAACCCAGGCAAGGTGCCGCTACACTTGATTGAGGTGCAATCAGGCAGCTACCTGGGCGAAGACGACATTGTGCGCTTTGAGGATGGTTATGGGCGAAGCCCCCAATAACCTGGCCGTTACCTGGTTTACCTGACAATAGCTGATACCCATCATGACCCAAACACTCTGCATCACAGGCGCGCTGGCGCCTGAACTCAACGCCATTAGCACCCCGCTTTACCAAGCAGGCCTAGCAACCGCCGCCCCTATCGAACGTGAAACGCGTATCGACATGCACACCTGGCACCAGCGTGCCAAACCGGCCTTTGTTGAACAGCGCCCGTTGGGTAAGCTTTGGGAAAATGTAGCCAACGACCTGCTACTGGCCAATCTAGATAAGCCATGCTGGGGCTGGCACGATACCGACAGCATCTGGGCAATGCCGTTTTGGGCAGAGCAAGAACCCAACACCCACTTCTTACTGGTCGCCACACGCCCAGAATATCAGCTAGCCCAAAGCCTGTTAGACGATACCCCAGGCAAGCTAGATATCTCCGCCCTGTTAACCCATTGGCAGCACCACCACCAACGGCTGCTGGATTTCTACCTCGCTAATCCAGAACGCTGCCTGGTGGTAGATGCCGAACAGGCACAGCAACACCCACAAGCACTGGTAGAGCTGTTGGCACAACGCTGGCAGCTGCCCTTGGATGCACACGGTATTGCCGAACCCACCACAGCACCCAACCAACCCGATGCGCTAGCGCTCTATTTGGCCCAACAGCTAATCGAACAGCACCTGCTCACCCAGCAGGACAAAGGCTTTCAAACACTGCATGCCGAATTGCAAGCCGCGCAGCACCCGCTGGTGAATAACCCACCAGAACCTGCCCAAGCCGCAAGCTTAGAGGCCATTGTTCTGCACTACCAGCAACTGAATAACCAGCAACAAAACGACCAACGCCAGCTGGAAAGCGATGCGCAGCAGATAGAAGCGCTTAACCAAAGTGCTGACCAACTCACCCAGCAGCTACAACAAACCCAACACGCCTTAAGCAAGGCAGAACAGCAGCACCAAGCCGAACAACACCAACAGCAGCAAGCGCTAGACGACCTCAAACAAGAAAGCGAGCTACTGCTACTGCAACTGCACCAAGTTCAAGAAGAGCTAGAAAGCACCTTTTTGAAACACCAGCAGCTTGAAAGCCTCTATCAAACGCTGGAAAGCCAACACAAACACACCCAGCAACAGCTAACCCAGGCTCAAGAGCAGCTAAAGCAAACTCAAGAGAAGCTCAAACAGGCCGAGCAGCAGCGCGATGCCGCAAAACAGCATGAAACCACCCAGCGCCAGCAGCAGGCTGAACTTGAAGACACAAAACAAGAGAACGAACTGCTGCTACTGCAACTGCACCAAGTGCAAGAAGAGCTTGAACACTACTTCCTTGAACACCAAAAGCTCAGCAGCACCCATGAAACGCTGGAAAACCGCTGGCAGCGGCTACTGAAGCGCCACCCAGATTACTGCGATTACCAAACGCTAGACACACATGAAGACCCACAACAGCCAGACACCCTACAGTGGCACTTCCAAGGGTTAGAGTTCGCCGGGCAACACTGGCCAACGCTGCAGATTCGCTCAACCCTCAATGCCCAAGGGGTGGTGCTCACCCTGCACCAGCCGGATGCCGCCCCTTTCAAAGTGGGCATTCCCAAGTCGGCCCAAGAGCGCCGCTACCTGCAAAGCCTGAGCAGCCGCCAATGGCAATACGCACAACACTTGCCCAAGCTACTGGTACAGGGGCTACAAGATGCAGAGCTAAGCACAGAACTAAAAACACGCTACCAACAAGCGCTAAACGCACTAGCAGAAAGCCTAGCAAGCTTGCCAGCCCTACTGCGGGTTGATGACGTAAACCTGCACAACGTTCAGGTAAACCCCGATTACGAACACCTCTGGCTAGAGCTAGTGAACCCCACCTGGGGCAACGAACAGTTGGAAACGTGGCACCTGCGCCTTTCAACTGCAGGCGTAACCCCAACCCAATTCGGCGCTTACCCCAAATTGGAAATTCCTGCCCAGCCAACCCCATGGTTAGAGAACTGGTATGCCGAAAGCCAAGACGACCACGGCAGCAAATGGGAGCTACGCTTCGCCCAACCCGACACCCTAGATATGGGCGCCTGGCAGCAGCTAACCCCCCGCGACCAAACCTTGCTAACCCAAGTGTTGGAACAGCTGCCGATGTTACTCAACCACCTACAAGAGCAAGGGCAAGAACCCGGCCGAGGGTGGCAAGCCTGGCTCCAACTGGTCAGTGATATGCAACGCATCCATCAGGTAACCCAATAAGCCCTATGCAACCGCTTGTTTCCATCATCATGCCCTCGTTCAATCAAGCAACGTACCTGAACGATGCGCTAGACAGCGTGCTGCAGCAGTCGTGGCGCCATGTGGAGCTAATCGTGATGGACGGTGGCTCCACCGATGGCAGCGTAGCGATATTGCAAGCCCGGCAGGCGCAAGACCCGCGCTTACGCTGGTGGTCGCAGCCCGATAAAGGGCCAGCGCATGCCTTAAACAAAGCGCTACAAAAGGTAAGAGGCACCCTGGTAGGCTGGTTAAATTCAGACGACCGCTATACCGCAGGCGCCATTGCACGGGCCGTAACGAGCATGCAGGCACACCCAGAATGGATGATGTGCTACGGCCAAGGGGAGCACATTAATGCCCAAGGCCAATATATGGAGCACTACCCCACCCTGCCCACACAGGAAGCGGGCACCCACCAAGTGCCAGAAAAAGCCACCTTCCAAAACGGGTGCTTTATTTGCCAGCCCACCGTGTTTTTCAAAGCTGTTATGCCGCGCTTACTCGGCCCACTAGACCAACAGCTAGGGGCCGCCTTTGATTTTGATTACTGGCTCCGGGCTTTCAACGCCTTTCCTGGCCGCATTGGCTTCATACCTACGGTGCAGGCTCAATCGCGCTTACACGATGACTGCATTACCCAAAGCCAGCGCAGGCGTGTTGCCATAGAAGGCATGGCAACGTTAGCCCGGCACCAAGGCAGCGCGCCGGGGCACTGGGTGCTAACGTATATCAACGAACAAACCCAGCAGGGCGTAACGTCACACGCGCTAAAGCAAGATATAGAGCAACTCATGCAAGAAATACGCAGCTATATGCAGCCACACGAATGGCACACTCTGCTCACTGAGCTAGAAAATAGGCAATACCCCCTTAATGCTTAGCGAAGGGGCACAATCCAGCCGCCCCACAACAGCGCTCCTCTGGCCGCTACCAGTGAACAGCAGTCTTCTACACTGCCCAAACAATAAGGCTCTACCATGGCAAACACGCCGTTACGGGATGAACCCACCCAACTCCATACCCTTATTCATTTAGGCACCGGCGCCTCTCCAGCGCTTTCTGCGTATACCCAAGCTGCCGAGCATATTTGGCTGGTAGATGCCTGCCCGGAAGTGCAGGCAACACTTAATAACCTAGCCGCCACCCAGCCTAACGTGCATGTTTCATCGGCGCTGGTGGATGTAGAAGAGAGAGCAGCCACCTTTTACCGCTATAGCCTACCCTGGGCATCCGGGCCGCACCCGCTAAGCGACGAGCTATTACAACGCTACCCAGGCATAAAGGCCCTAAACACCCATAAACAAACCACCACCGCCATTCATCACCTAATGGCTGAAATGGTAGTGGCAAAGCAGCAACACAACGTGCTGATTATGGAACTTGGCGCGCAAAACGTGCCGTTAATGCACGCCCTAGAGCAGCAGGGCTGGCTAAGCGCTTTTACGTATGTAGTGGTGATACCTACACCCCGAACGCCCTTACGGTTAGAAGAACTCCCCAGCGGGGTGCAGGCCGTAGCAATACCCCCTAGCAGTGTGGCCAACCTACTGCCCGAGCCAAGCGAAGCGACGGTTTTACAACGCCACCCGCTATTACTAGAAACCCAGCGGTTACAGGCGGCCTTAACCAATGCCGAACAACGCCAGCAGGAAACAACACAGCAGGTAGAAGCGCTTACCAAAGCAAACAACGATGCTAACCAACAAGCCGAACAGCACGCCCAAGCGCTAACAGCTGAACAGGAGAAAACCGCGCAGCTAACCAAAGAGCGCGACCAACTCGCCCAGCAGCGGGATGAAGCCAAACAAGCCGCTGCCCAACAGGCCGAGCAGCACGCCCAAGCGCTAACAGCCGAGCAAGAGAAAACTGCCCAGCTAACCAAAGAGCGTGACCAATTAGCCCAGCAGCGGGATGCAGCCAAACAAGCTGCCAGCCAGCAGGCCGTGCAGCACGACCAGGCGTTAAAAGCCGAACAAGAGAAAACCGCGCAGCTAACCAAAGAGCGTGACCAAC
>CEQR01110831.1_pt1 | contig 11278 bp, 4 predicted proteins | sample 530901 | NCBI WGS metagenome assembly CEQR01 (sample SAMEA2621085, study PRJEB7988) | marine metagenome | isolation source: saline water (ENVO:00002010), including | reverse complement strand
GTATCTATTTCGTGAGAAATAACATATAGAATATATTTAGGTGTTCCGTCATTTATAGAAAATCTTTCTTGATTTTGTGCCGAACCTAAACCATGAGAACCCCCTATGTCGGATGATTCATAGTCTTCTATTGATTCTGTTGTAGAATTATAACTCTTTACTTCTTCTCCCACTAAATAACACCCTGTTAAATCTAAAAAACTTAACCAGTGTATATTATCCGATTTAACAAATGCTGAAAATGCAGACCTTCCTGTTTCTCCTTTCAGTATCATTGTATCAGTAAACGCTAAAGTATGAACTTCAGTTCCGTTGGTTGCTGTGTCACTACCAATGTAGTTTCTGCTAACTCTAACATTCGAGTCTGTTCCCGCAGAAGTCGCATTAGCGGTCATTCTAAGTTCATCGGGACTTGCGGAAGTATTCAACTCATATGTTCTTGTAAATTTAGGAACATGGCTACTTTGCACATACATAGAAAGATGCGTGTCCGAACCAATAGTTTCATTACCGGATATAGTGCTAGTTGTTGTAAATTTTGCCGCAGTAGCAGTAGTAGTATTAAAAGTGGCCTCTATGATATAACCAGTATCTATTTTTAGCGTTGGTTTAAATCCGGCAAATACTCCATCTGCATCATTATCATAAGTTGGCGCATTACTACTTGTTGTTGGCTCACTCGCTAAGGTTTTAGTAGCGAAACCGGCAGGGTCAAGAGTATTGTCGCTATGTATTGTTCGAGTAACTAATCCGAATCTAACTTCCTTTTCAGTTCCATCTACATTTATTCCTATAGAATTTCCTATTTTAGTGCCAGTCATTCCTATAGCGGCCTTAGCCCCACTTCCACCAACTATATTGAATCTATCAAAGAATACAGGTATGTGGTTTTGTAACATTCTAGTTGTAGCATTAGTGTTCATCGCACTTGTGTTCGTCGCACTATTAAGAAGGCTAAGAGAATCAGCACCGTTTCTAAAACCCGATGATGTGCTAATGCTATTGGGTTGAAAAGCATACTTTCCTAAAACCGGAAATATTTGACTATTTAGAAAACTAGAATCGGATATGGTTGGATTTCCGTCGGAAATAATTTGTGCTAAGTGTGAATAATATGCTGTAGCCCCCGCTAAACCAAATGGTAAGACAATAGAACAATCTTCCATTTCGTTGTCTATTTGGTCTTCTTTCATTGCGTTAACTCCTTTTCTTGTAGCAAAGGTAGTATCAGTATAAGTAGAACTATTACCCCCATATCCACTATCAGCATTACCTCTATTGGCTGTTGAAGCAACATAACTTCCTCCATCACTAGCCAAACCTCGCATAATTCCCATTTGTAGTAAATTAATTGCTCCATCAATTTCTACAAAATCATTTTCTGTATTGTAGCCTGTAATAGAACCTGCACCAAATGTATTGCTAGAAGAAGCCAAATCTTGAGTTTCAAAATCTATTTTGTAAAGTTCCATGAAAGCCCCATTTGGTGAAGAACCTCCTCTAGTGTTAAGTCTAGGAGCATAATAATCTCCACTAGAGTCAGTCGCTAAATCTGTTTTACAAGCATTAACAGCAGTAACTATCGTATTTGTACCTATACTATCTACAATACCAATAAATCTACCTGCTTTATCTACTAATATATCCTTTTGAACCAAGTTGTTTGCACTAGAAGCACTACCATCACTTGCTTGAACCGTATTTACTGTTGTTCCGCTTACCGAGCCTATGCTCAATGCATTTCCACTGGAATTAGTAACTTGTGATAATAAAAATCTAGGGTAGTTACCTATAGTTCCTATATTTTTATCATTGCTTGGCACATTTTCGGGGTCAAACTGATTATAAAAAACATCAAAAACTACTTCTGTTAATCTCATTAAACTAAATCGCTTAAGTTCATTTATTAGTTTATTATCCCTTATTTCTTTAATATTAAATGCACTATAAGAGTTATCTAATCTAGTGATAGTATTTGTAGCACCAAGCACTCTTTCTTTTAAATCGGAGTGATTAGTTAATTTAGCGTCTTGTAAAGTAAGCATAGAATAGTTAAGTAAATTCCTCTCTACTTTTTTATTCATCAAACTATCCTTTCTAGTAGAAGAATATGGTAATATATCACTATTGCTAAATAAAAACATTCTAGCAATTTTAGGGTCTAAATGCTCAATCTTATCTTTATATGCATGAGCATTTCTTAATTTTGTTCCTAAAGTTGTTTCAGTAATTTGGAATACTCCATTATTTATAGGAAGAGGAGTAAAGAATATGTTTTGTTTCCCTCCTCGTTGGTAGTTATCAATGCCATAATAATCACCGCTTTTTGACTCTAGCGTATTAGGGTCGTAAAATTTATCTCCGATGCTAGGTATAAATCCTCTTGATTCAATTAATCTTTTATTATCAAACTCATAGAATTTAGCATTAACTCCGCTAGCACTAGCAGTAGCGTTTACTGTAGTTGCCGCCAAGTTCGTAAGTCTTACTTCCCTTGCTGTTGTAGTAGTATCTCCTATATTTATTATATTACCAACAAAAGTATTATCGGGTATTCCCGACGCTACAATTTTTTGCCCTATTCTAAATATATCCATAAAATTTGTATTTTGATTTCCAAAGAAACTTTCATGAAGCACTTCTAAATAGGCACCACCACTATAGGTTTGTATTGACCCCTGCCCTATAATATTCATTCCACAAATATCAGTACCTATTATATTATTTTGCAGGAAACCATCAGTATAATATCCCGAACCAAATCTATATGCACTAGCATAATATTTTATTTTACTTAGCGTTTCTGTATAAAATGATATATCGCTAGGTTCATAAAGGTAGTTTTTAGATTTATTGTAGTTTCCTCTCTCTATGTTGTTTAATCTATAATTAGATGCTCCAAAGTTAGATTGATAAGTTCCAAATTCATCTAACTTGCTTCCTAATATATTAACTGCTTTATTAGAAGCACTACCTCCACTACTGTTTGTTCTTTGATGGAAAGGTTGTTCTCCTCCCATTCTATAATCCAATACACTAGTTATATTATATGCGTTAGTTAAATTTAATTTTGGATGTAACAGGGATATAGTTTTTCCAGTATGTAAGTGTCCTCCGTTTAATAGATTAAACTCATGAGTTAGTTTAGAAGTTTCTCTTGAAGAATCTTGGTTATGATGGCCGGTTAGCCTGTCAATTACAGTACCGCTAGCAATAACAAAGGTTAGCGATACATCGGCATTAGAATTAGTAGCATCATTACTAATAGTAATCTTACTAGTGCTGTCAATTGAAGTAACCGTTGTGTTAGATGGTATTCCTGTTCCGGTAACTTTCATACCAACATAAATTTTTTCTGTAGAAGAAACATCAGTTATAGTTTTATTAGAATTTAATTTACAAGGGATTTCTAGTAAACCCACTTCCCTGTCTAAATATATCCTAGAATGAGTAGAGGGTAAAGAAAAAGTTATGTCTGCGCTTCCTGCTCCCGACCCACCTGCATTACCGCTTAGAGTTATATTAAACGGACTACTTGTATCAGCCCTATCTATGGCAGTTATAGTTAAAGTATTCACATCGGAATCTCCCGATAAAACCAGTCCCTCCGATAGCCCGCTAGTAACTGCAACAGTAGCGGCTGTACTGCCTCCTGTCCAGTTTGTAGTATACTTTAATTCAACACTTTTTTCTGCCTGTAGTACATTTGCTAAAAACTTACCATCAATGTAAATAGGTTTTCCATGCAGGTTTCGATGACCCCTAATATGATTATAGGCCGATACTACTTCATCACTATCTACATCTATATATCTCCTACTCGTCGTAAAATCGTGAGAAGTTTTTCCTAAAGTGGCTTTGGCAAAAGTAGTGTCTTGGGTATTGGCATAATTTATATCTATTCTTCCCAGTGTCAAGGGCATATAAGGAGCGATTGTAACTATTGTTCCTGCATTTGCTCCTGCTGACCTAGTTCCTACTATTTCAAAATCCATTAGTGTGTTTATTGTATCAAAAGTCGCTTTGTTAGAAAAGGTTAAACTTACTTCTGTTGCGCTTCCAGTTGCGTTTGCACTCAACTCCAAAGTATTACTATTTGTAATACTACTAACTGTTGTTCCTGTTGGTATATTAGTTCCCGAAACTTCCATTCCTGCAAATAAATTAATAGTGGATGATAAGGCTGTTATTGTTGCATCTCCCGAAGCAGTAGTTCCTGTTAAAATAACATCATTGTGTAGGCGAGATTGAAAGTGAGAATCATTCAACATATTAGAAACATCACTTATTTCATATCCAACTGCATTTTCATGTATGCTTCCACTACTACCAGTTAAAATATCTCCTTCTGTTCCGGTAGAAGTAATCTTAACACCGGAGTTGAAAAACAATCCTTTGTTAGAAGCACCACTTAAAGAAGTTGCGGATTCGACTAATGTATTGCTAGACAATGCTTTATTTAGCATATAATTTTTATTAGATTCTTTATATCCTGCCAAAGTAGTTCCTTCAGCCCTTGCGTTATCTACTAAAGTAAAGCCAGTTCCAGTAACAGTTGCGGCAATTTCTCCTATGTAACTCATTACTCCCGAAGCATGTTGTAAGTGAACCTGTGTACCTGCCGTTAAAGTTATACTAGTAGATGCTGTTAATGTTTTGCTATCAAAAGCACAAGTAAAATTAGCACCCGCAGTAGTTAGTTGATTGTATGGGCTATTAGTAGAATAAATTATATCTTGAGAAAATAAACTATTTTTAGATATTACAGGAGAGATTAATTTTCTAACATTACTTCTTGCTTCTAAATCAACGAAAGTCATAGTATTTTCTTTGTAAACATCTATTCTTTCTATTTCTCCATTTAGTTTTTCTGAGTATATCATATACTTCCCAAACATATAATCCAACATAGTTCCTTGTGAATGATAGGCCGCTTCGTTTGTAGTGCTACCGTCGGAATCAAAATAGCCCTTATCGGAAAAAGACAATGTTATAAGTTTTTTATTCACATCAATAGCACTTACGCTAGCATATAACTCACTAAGAGAGTCGGAAACTAACTTAACAAATAAACTAGAAGTTCTATCGGACACTAGTGGAAAGTCAGTAAACAAAGTTTTGTCTTTTTTATTGTATGCCCTTCTTTCAAGAACACTATCGTTTGCTAAAGTGTAAGAACCTGTTGTAAATATTGATTCAGTTTCTAATCTATTTTGACTTCTAAAAGTAATGTTTTGCGTATTTCCGCTTATTGATGCTATGCTTTGAACAATAACTATTCTTGACCCAACTCTAACTTCATCACCTACATTCAAGTAACTTCCTAAATCATGGTCTGTTGTTGTCGCATAAGTATTGCCGCTAGGATTAGAAGTTATTTTAGCCCCTATTGATTTAAACTCATTAAAGTCTCCGATAAATAGTCTATGTCTAATTCTAATTGGTTCTTCGTCACTTATTTTTTTGGACATTATTTTAAATGGGTCGGTGAGTTTTAACTTAACTATTGATGACTTTGCTCCCATAGATTCATACATTATATGGTCAATAACATTATGCGCTATATTTGCCCTATCTTTTGAAAACCCATAGGTCAAATATCTATATTGGCCGTCATAATCTTGACTTGCAGTATCGGTTATTGTATCATTATCATCTCTTCTAGCGTTAGTAAAACAGGCATCTCTTGAAAATGGAGTATAAGTTAATAGCGTTTCTCCTTCATTACTAGTATTAGTAGTAGGTTTATCTTGGTCTTTGAGCCTATCAATGAGTTTAGTTTTCAAAGTATGCCTACCATAATCTATTATGTCAGTTCCAAAATCGGGAGTTGTAGTAAAAAAACTTTTAGTTCCTAAAGAGTCTTGAGTTGCACTTACAGCCACAAAATCCAATTCCGAATAAACCAAATTGTATTTTTTATTATGATTTAATTCATTTTTCTTATCTAAGTTTTCATTGAAGAAATAAAACAAGGGTCTTGACACTGAAACGGAAGGTGCTAGCGTATTTTTTATACCAAGCCCTATTGCCGCTATTGTTTTATCAGTAGGTATAGGTGTAGAAAATAACTTAAATTTTACATCCTTTGCTATTTCATCTCCCAGTTTTGGCCTAAACTCAAAGGAATCTCCGTTAATATCATCAGTAAATATTTCCGAAACTTTAGCAAAGTGGTGTTTGTTTGCATCATCGGAGTGTATCATAACAAATAAATGAGTAGTTGTTAAGTCAATGCTGTTTAATCTAATTCCTACGCCTGTCAAATTATCAAAGCATTTTATTCTAATACCTTCTGTTACTGATAAATTAGAGTGTTCTAATCCTAGAACATAAGTAGCATTGGTAGCATTAGATGTTGCTTTTTCTGTTAATTCAAATTCGGTGCTAGAAATAATTCTTTCTATTCTAGCGGCTTTATTATCGGGTAAACTTCCAGTGGAAAACCCTGTTCCCGTAACTTGTTGCCCTACATATAAAGAATCAGTATTGCCACTAGAAAGAGTAACTCTTGAACTTCCGGCAGTAGCATTACAGTTTGTGACTTGCACCCTGCCTACAGGAGTTAAAGTTACATTGCCCGAAGTTTCTTCTATTATTGCTACACCAAAAGTATCTACTAAAGAACCATTAGAAGTGGGAGATAGCGCACTAACGCAAAGTTGTGGATTAGTAGGAGTATCGTAAGCGGTCTTAAAAAATGTAGCAGTTATGCTAGCAGAATCAGTAGTGGTTTTGCTTATAGTTGCTTCATTAGAACTGCTATCCAAAGCAGTAATAATAGTTCCATCGGGTATTCCTGCCCCAGTAACTTTCATACCAATAAATAAACTTGGGTTGGTAAGGTTTGTTAATGTAGTATTACTATTAGTGTTACAAGTTCTAGTAAAACTTTGAGGACTTCCCTTACTAGGTCTACTTAGTGCAACAAGTGTAGAAGTAGTCATATATCCACCTCTTCAAATCTAAAGTAAAATAATGTGCTGTCTGCGTTAGGAGCAAGATTATTTATTGAGAATTTTTTTCTAGTGGTATTTACCATAGACATTTCATGTAACTCTCCCATAAATTGTTTGTTAGCAATAGCACTTTCTGTTCCTGTTCCATTATTACTAGAAGCCCCGATAAAGTAATCTTCTTGAGCCATAGAAAAGGTGTCCGTAGTGGATAATGTTTGACGCTTAATTAATAGTCCATCTAAGAATATCTTTACTTCTTTACCAAGTTCATTATAACTACAAGCAATGTGAAAGTTGTTGTTGATGTATGAAGGGTCTTTATACGCAGAAATAAAAATGTTTGTACTTGTACTAATACTACTAGATGGGGCAGTATTTAACACAATGCTAACACCGGAGTTAATCGAAGCAATAGTTCCTAAAGAGGTAAATGTAAATCCACTTCTTGTAAATACTTCCTGCCCTACATGAAATTTAGCAGTAGAAGCAACCGGAACTGTTGTTGTGCTATTTGACCCATCAGTAACCCCTCCAACAACATGAGTTATTCTTCCACTTCTATCAAATCCTTCTAGCGTATCAGCAGTATAAAACCAACCGAATCCCGAAGTTGCATTAATTACAGTAGAGTCTGTTGTAACAGTATAGTCTGTACTGCCTAATTTTATAGTAACTTTAATTTTATATTCAGCAGGTTGATTCTCATTATGTAATGTTGAATTTACCAACGCTATTGTAAGATTAGTGCTAGAAAAAAGATTCATTTCATGAACTAATCTATTAGCAATTGGCATGTATTCATTACTTTGCGGGTCAGCACTACTAGCATCACTAAATATTGCACTAGGCATTACCTTAGTTGTAGCAGTAACAGTTGGTCTTGCTGTCGCAGAATATTGCCCAAAGCCATTTATGTCATATGGAGTAAGTATTGTTTCAAAAGTAAAATTACCTTCGTGGGCAAATATACCATACGCTTGATTATCCGAAGTGCTAGGAACATTATCACTATAATCTATTCTAACATGACCATTACACATTACAGGGAATATTAAGCCACGCTGTTTTCCAATAAGTGTATCATACATATTATCACCTATGGGAATATGGTTGCCGCTTCAAAATCTAAACTAAAAGATAACTCATATGATTCCGATTCTATATTACAACTAAAACTTCTAACGAACCCTGTAATTCCTGTATCACTAGAACTATCGGGGAAACTAGAAAATGGTATAGGAACTCCTTTGTTATCTAAAGCGTTTCTTGTTCCCCTAGATGAAAAGTTAAATGGAACTAAAGTCCCTGTGTTTCTATCATTTACATCCACTCCTGCTCTTTGCGTGTAGTCATCTTTAACAAAAGAAGGCACTAGTATAACTATCTCATTAAACGCTTGGTTTTGGGCAAACCCTGTAGCATCAACACCCGCCGCTATTAATTGCGCTATTTCATGTGCTGTCATAGTAACAGTGGTGTCTCCACTATCAAAGGTTTTAGTTATGCTTGTGTCTAAAATTACACCTTGTATCTGTATTGTTTTACTAGCCATTCCTAAATCTAATGCCGCAGTTATGGATTCTCCGAATGTTACACCGGACAATGGAATTGGTAAAGCAGGTATTTGTTTAGAAACACTAATGCCAACACTAGTTACTTTCAATGGTATGATATTTTTAGTTAGGCCGTCACTATCACTATGGCTTTGTAGTTTAATATATACATTAGTCATTTAATCACCTTACTATACTAGAAGAAGAAGATACTCTTCTATTTATATTGCCCGCAACTAGTTTGCCAATCTTATCTGCAAGCATTCTAAGTTCTGCATCGGAGTTGCCCTTTGCTTCCACATTAACTGTAATGTTATTGTTATGAGTATTATTTACGGTATTAGAAGGAGTAGAAAGTAATTTATTAGTTTCGCTATTGTTGTGAACTCTAGCACCTGCCGGTAACTCTACTATTTCTGCACCTCTTTCTCCAACTAAATAGTTTCCTGCTAGTGAGGTTGTTCCTCCTTTAGCCATAGCACCTTTTACATCACTAGCAAAGTCAAATGATTTTTCACCAATAAACTTACCCCCCTTGAAAAGAAATTCACCTCCTTTAGACACTACATCCTTTACCTTGAATACTTTATCTAGGTGTGTTCCAAAGAAATCCCTTATTTTATCATACAGTTTTACAATATACTCTCCTACATAATCTCCCGCAAATAACAATGCATCTCTTAAGCCTTCCAATATGCCATCTTTTAATGCTATCAAACCTTGCTTAAACTTTTCATCGAATCTGTCTGCTAGTGCATATAATAAAGCGGCCATCGCAATTACAAAAAGAATAGGTAAAGCATACATTCCTGCTAAAGTCAGTAATGATATTGCTATTGTTTTTAACATCCATGCTCCTAGTGCTATCTTTAAAATTATTAAACCATAACTTATTACTCTCTCTCTAAATGCAGGGTCGCCAACAAATGCCTCAAAGAATCTTATGATTAAATTAAAGCCTCCAACTAATGTCATGAATGCTAACTTAACTAACAACTTAGCACCCTTAATTCCTAAATCAACTGCTTTTTCTAATATTGGCCCTAATAGCGCAAATGCTTTTTGATAATCACCATCTATAAAAGTCCCAATGACTTTGAAAATGCTTCCGACTAAAGAAAAGACTTCTCCCGCAAATGCTTTCACTTCATCAACAATACCCATTTCTTGTAAAAATTGGAATATTTCATAAGCGGCTTTAACAAACAATAGGAAAACCACTACAGCCATCATAGTAAATAAAAAGAACTTAAATGCTTGATTTAGTAATGGGGCTAACGATTTAGTAAAATCACTTGCTTTAGTTGCTAATTTTTTTCTATCCTTTGCTACTTTTAATATACCTGCTATTGGGGCTAGTGGCATCATTAAGGCTTTGAATTGTTTAAGATTAAAGGTCATTCCAAGTGCGCTTTTACCTGCTTCTTTTCTGCTTTCTTTTAAAACACCCTTTTGGTCTTTTTTCATTTGTTTCTTTTCGTCTTTTTCTGCTTTTCTTTTAACAAAAAATTGTTTAAATCTACCCTTGCCTTGCGCCTGTGCTTCTATCTTGGCTTGTTCTTTAGCAACTTCTATTCTATCTTTATCAAAAGCATATTGCTTTCTTAAAACTTTAAGAGTTTCTTCATTTTCTTTTCTAGCAGTTTCGGCCTGTTTATTAAGCATGCTTCTTGTTCTTATCAAAGCCTTTGTTTCATCACCAGTCTGTTTTAACGCTATAGTATAAATGTCTAATTCTTTTACTTGGTCTTTTAATACTTTAGTTTCTTCGGGGTCTAATGTTTTATTTTTTATAAATTTATCAACGGCACGATTAGCATTATCAACATTCTCTTTTAGTTTATCATAATTTTTCAAATTCTCTACAACTACTTTATTTTGTTCTTGTAGAACCTCTTGTGCCTTTCTAGCCGATTCACCAAACTCCGAGAAAGTAGATAGTGCGGCTCTTAAATAATTTTGAAATCTCCATAAAGGAGTTCCCGAAACAATCCTACTAAAGATAGTCCACTTCTTACCTGCACCATTTAATGAGTTTGCCGCATCTAAAAATCCTTTACCAAAGGCTTGAACTTTACCAGTTGTGTTAAAGATAGTAGTTTCTAAAGAACCTAAACTGCCATCAATCTTGGCAATTTTTCTATCGGTGCTTTCTAAGTCTACCATCTAAATCACTTTTTATTTTTCATTTTCTCATACTCTTCGGCTTTTAGCGTTTCTATCACGCCATGAACGCTTAATAAATCTTTTACAAGACTTATTGGCATTTTATAGACTTCTAATGGACTAATGTGTAAAGCACTAGAAAGCGAGTAAACCATAATTAGACTCGCTGTTTTGAGGTCGGAACTACCCCCTTTAAGGGCTTTTTTGATTAGTCCTTTTTTTCTTCATCCTCCTGTAACATTGTCATAGGGTTAGGTAGGATTGATTTAATTTGATTTCCAATATACGGGCTTAATCTAAGCATATCAACCGATGAGAGTGTTGGTTCAGTTTTAGATATGAAGTTCTCTACCATGTAGCGATACATGGCATTCAAATCTAAATCTAAATTTTGCGTTCTTGTGTCTATCTTCATGACAGCATTTAACGCTTTTTCGGATTCAAGCCATGTAGGTTCTTTAATCCAAATTTTTAGATATTCTTCTATTTCGGGTGCTACTTTAATATAATGTAGCGTAGGCTCTTGTAGTGCAAATAGCACATTCTTATCTTGTATTACTTTCTTTTCAGTCATATTATCCACCTTCAAAACCAACAAAC
>CEQR01110833.1_pt1 | contig 11328 bp, 11 predicted proteins | sample 530901 | NCBI WGS metagenome assembly CEQR01 (sample SAMEA2621085, study PRJEB7988) | marine metagenome | isolation source: saline water (ENVO:00002010), including | reverse complement strand
ACGATGTTAGTTTTTAATCTTTCATCTGAAGAAACAGTAGATGAATATGCTACTACATCAGCATTAGCATGAAATGTACCACCATCTGCAAATCTAAAGTCTTCGGCATTATCGATTGCTACTTTAATCATAGCATCAGTACCGAAATCTATGTATTCGTCATTAGCGGCTGCTCCAACCTTAGCTACTCCTAGTAAATTATTTGAATTTGCGTTTAAATCTCCGGTTAGAAGAACAGAACCGGAAACTGAGTTAAGGGATGCATCGGACCCCGAAACTATTACTTTTTTCCAATTTGGCATAATTTTAAGTTTTATGGTTGGTTACTACAATAGCCCACTTCCCCTTACGGGGCCAATAAAGCTTTACCATTATAAATAGCCATTATAATATAATAAAAAAAGCCTAATAAAACTAATTATCCGATAAAAAAATGATTATTATACGTAAATATAGATATCCCCGTTATCTATCCTGATATTACCATAGTGATCTGCTTGAGAACCTGTAGCTATATCAGATGATCCAGAAACGACTCCTGCTACGTAGTAATCAGCTGTTGCTGTAGTTGAAGAAGCTGCAGCGCTACCTACTGCTAATCTACCGTCGTTAGAATTGAAATCTCCATTCCAAAATAAAGCTGAACCAGAATTAGCTGCTCCTTCTGAGCCTCCAAAGATAATTCCTGATTCATCTGTTGCAGTACTTGATCCTGAGTTAAGGAGAATAAATTTATCTTGTACGTTTAAATTAGATACTTGATTTTCTATAGTATCTCCAGTAACAGTTAAGTTTCCTGTAATAGTAGCATTTCCTGTAACTGTTAATAAAGAACCGTCAAAAGTTAAATTAGCTTCACCGTTCATAGATGAGCTATTTATAGCAGTTAATACTCTATTATTGAGCCCATTAGTAATCATTGAAGTACCTACAGTACCGTCATCTATTTGAGATCTTAGAGTTCTACCTACATATTGATAGACGGTCATATAGACATATTGAGTAGCTGAAGGAGCTTGACCACTATTCCAAGTTAATACTCCAGTCTTATAATCGAATACATAGTTATCATCAGTTATAGCATCAGTACTTATACCTCCTGCAGTAGCAGAAGTATCTTTAAATACAACAGCTTTATAACCTGTAGTACTTGCTTCAGCATTTCTAGTACTATGAGCTGCTATTATATATTTAGGAGAAACAAAATTAGTCTGTTGATCTGTTTCTATTAGCTGATCTGATGAAACTGAACCTGAAGGAGATGCAGGATCAGATGTAGTAAAATAATAAACTTGTCTATTACCGTTACCAGCTGGTTTTAATTTTTTTCTATAATGATATTTTAGAACTTCTACATTAGGTGCTAAAGTTGGGCTCACTACACTACCAGAAATAATACCACCATCTTGACTTGAACCACTAAAAGCTAATTGGGAACTACCAGTAGGAATAAGACCATCATCTGTAAATATTTCACCTGCTCCGAGGTCAAATACATCCGTGAACGCTTCTTGAGCTAAAGTAAGTTCATCAGTTGTAAACCTCCTACCTTGTAATAATCGTTCTGATCTGTTGCTTGAATTATATGCCATTTTTATTCCTCTTTATTACGATACTGATACTGTTATTTGTTCTATTGTTTTTGCAGGTTTACCAGTATATCTAATTAGTAACCAGATTTTATCGTTAGTTCCATTAATTGTCTGTCCTACAGCATTACTTAATCCTAATGTCAATGTTCCTGATGAATTAGTTAATGATGAAAAGTCTGCTTGTACGTCTACATTAGCATTAAATGGATTTAATTGATTACTAGCTCCTTGATTATCTAATGCTCCTCCGTATGAGCTATTCCCTTTTACAGCATCAAATATTATAGTTCTTGCATCACCACTATTAGCTGGTAATTGATTTTCAAATATTACACCTATAGCTATTTTATTATTAGTAGTAGTATTAAAGTCTACTAAATCATCTGATGAATTAGGAGATAAGTCTATAGTTAATGTACCTTGGTTAGAACTTGCTCCAGTTTCGAATTCTCTCAAATACCATTTGTAATGAGAAGCACTAAATCCTCCTGTTGGATAGAAATATCCAAATGATGATTCAGGGTTTACTAAATATCCTGGTTTTACTTGCAATCCTTTACCGTCTCCTAAACTAAGTTTGTCTGTACTAGTCCAAGATGTAGTTAAACCAGTAGGTGAAAGTATTACTCTTCTATATGTTTCATTTGTAAATCTTTCGATTAAAGCAGTTGATGCAGTTCCTCCTCCAAAATATCCCATCGATCCACTAGCTGCAGGTTGACCAAATGTACCGGCAGTATGAATAGCTACTGTGTTAGTTTTTAAAGTAGATTGAGATGATGATCTATTTCTACCTTTTATATCTAAAGTAAAATCTGTATCGACGAATCCATTTTCTCTAAATGTCTGTCCAGTACCACTTAAAGTATACGTTGCATCTATATGAAAGTTATCAGTTCTAAAAGGTACTGATGTTGTACTTCTTACTACTCCTCCTGTACTATAAACTGCATTAGCTGTTTGTATAGTTCCACCTGATGTTGATAATGTATCAACTCCTGAGGTATTACTTACAGTAACATTAGATGGAGTTGGAGAAGTTATACTTACATCTCCTAAAGTAGTTGATGAAGCATATAAAGGTTCAAATAAACCACTTGCTGTGGAAGTCAATTTATAAGTTCCCCCAGTTATATGAGGTACTCCAGATAAAGATCCTGAAGTTAAAGTTAATGCAGTAACAGAAGTAGAACCTGTACTTAAAGTTTGAGACCCTATATTACTTTCTATATTATCTACTGGTGCCCAGAATATAGTTTCACTTGCAGTGTTTGTATCAAAATCAGCTTGTGATCCTGTTGCTATCCCAATAGTAGTATTAATAGTATATGTACCTGATGAAGATACGCTAGTTAAAGATTGAGCAGTCCAGTTTACTAAGTTTTTAGAAAATACAGTAGCAAACTTACCATCTTGAAATGCTGCTGGTATTACTGCAGGATTTACTGTGTTAATTTTAGCCAACGTTACTCCGCCAGAAGTACCGAAAGCAGATTGAGTTAAAATAGTAGCTGATGAAGAAGCTTCTGATTGTTGATCTGATCCTGTATTTGAGAAAGTCCAACTATGTGAACCACTTACTTTAAAAGCAGATGCCCCACCACTATCTAATCCCCCTAATCCAAATAATTCAGAATCAGCAGATGAAGATACTGTTGTAGAGCCTCCAGCTACAGAGGTATAAGAAATCAACGGAGTAGTAGACTTATATATAGTTTTACCTGGGAATAATGTTCCTCCTACTTCGGCAAAACCTTTAGTAATTAAATATTCAACATCATCTATATCTTGATCTTGAGGTACATTACCTGCTATCGAGTCAGTTGAACCTAAACTTTTATTTTCGCTAATAGAACCATATGTTTTAGTATTAGCAGTTGGATTAGCAGCTGATGAAGAGAGAAGACCTGCTACAAACCTTAAAATTTCACTAACATGAGTAGTATTATCAAAGTTATCAAAATAACTTCCGTCTAAATTAGTACCCCATTGGTTAGATGTAGGATAACCATTTTGAATATTATTAGTAAAGATAGCTGTAGAAGATGTAGCAGCTGTATGTACGCTTAAAGAACCTGTTACACCTAAGCTACCAGTTATTTGAGCTGAACCAGAAAAAGGAAAGGTATCTCCACTACTATTTAATGCAAAAGATGCTGTTACTGCATGAGAAGCAGAAACTACCGTTCCATCTATACTTGCTGAATTTACATATGATGCTGTATTTGCGGTTATTACAGCTCCATCTACATTAGCGCCAGCTACATAAGAAGCCGTATCAGCTATAACAGCATGAGATGAAGAAACTTCATTAACTATTTCGTGAGAGGCAGATACTGCATAAGAAGCACTTACTATAGTTAAATCAAAAGTACTACCATCGCCTTTAGTAAATGTAACTACTTGTGTTGAGCCTGAATTAGATGCTGTTGTTATTAAAGATCCTGTATTGCCGCCTCCTGCATTAACAGCAGCTCCGTTTAAAGTGATAGATCCAGTAATATCTAATGAACCAGTTACTACTTCTGATCCGCTTACTACTAAAGAACCTGTTAGTACTCTAGCATTAGATAAATCTCCAGATATCTGTTTTCTTGAAATAATTGCCATCTTACGCTTCTAATTTTCCTGTTATCATATACTCATCACTAGCACTTATAGTATACCCTAATTGCGTTGCATTAAAAGTAATAACTACATTAGGTCCACTCTGTGCTACGGATGTTACTGCTTCTTTTTCAACAGCTACTCCATTTATAAATATCGTGAAATCATTGATACTTTGAGTTGGAAACCCAGTTGGTACAGTAGCTAGTGAAGTTGATACAAAAGTTGCTGTTGCAGAACCGGTATTTACTGTTACAGTCTTACTATTGCTTGTATGAGCGTTGTTGATTACAGAATATGCTTTTTGTTCACTTGTCATAGTTTCTATAGTTTGTTGTACTAACTTACCACTAGTAGATACGTTATCGTAAAAACGAACTGCTAAGGAAGTACTTCTTGTTGCTGAAAATCTTTTAGCCATTATAAATCATTTATATTTACTACACTTTCTAATCCAAATATTACTGCTCCTTTGCTGAAATATTTAAGATTGCCTTGTTTTAAAGTATTAATAGTATCAGGTACTATATGTCCCATTAAATTTATATCAAATTCAGTCTTTACTGTTCTGTCTTGACCTTTGACTAATTCAGTAACCATGTTAAAATCATTTATCATAGCTCTAAAACTAAATTTATTTGGATCACCCCAGTATGAATCTGATGCATAATTAATACTTTCTATCATTTTATTCATTTGTTCTATAAACTGTGTAAATATAATACATGAATAAGTGATATTTACATAATCTGGTACTGCTACAGCATAATATTCATCTACTGGTGTTCTATTATTTAATATAGAGAATCTATCATATTGATTTTTCTTAGACCACTTCTTTTTAAACACCCCAAAGTTATGAGGATTATTAGCATCCATCTTATTACCTAAGTTTCTATTCTTAGATATAGTATTTCTTTTTATTAGTATGAGAGGTAGTTGTATTTTACCCTTTTGATCACGGTAAAACCCGTCGCTTTGCACGGCTTTCCATCTTTCCGGTGAACCGTATAGGACAGGTACGTTCTTTTGGGATCCATTTTGAATAACAAAAGGCTTAATTACATTATTAAAGTAATAAAATATAGCTTCGTCTATGTCTCTTAGACCTAAACTAAAAGGTTTTACAGTATCGTCTTTGACAGAGCGTTGATTTTCTCTTTTTTTAAGATTAGTACTATCTGGTTTAGTAGCTTTATACCTTTCTACTTCGTAGGGTTCGATAGTATCTACTCTCTTCTGTCTTTGATTCTTAGGATTTATGTTGATATCGTCTGCCATATATTATAAATAAGTAGTTCCTTCAAAATCTATACCTGTTGCTTCTTTTCTAGTCATGTGAGCTGTGCATATAATAGATAAGCTGCTTCCAAACTTGTCTCCATACGAAGTTAAATTGTAAGATTTGTTTCTTCCTACAAATAATTGGTTCTCAGTTACGTTATCTACTTCGTAATAATCTTCTTGCCAGTTAATTATATCACCAGCTTCTGGAATAACAGAAGAATCTTTCAAATCTTCTCTTAAAAACGCAAATGATACTTCTCTTTCAAGATCTGGTAGTGTTAAATCATTAATATCTATCACTTGATCACCTCTAGTTATTAAACAATTAAGTTTAGCCGGTACAAAGTAAGTTTTACTTAATGATTCTCCGTATAAATTAGCTACAGTTTGGTCTAAGTTAATTTTATAGTAAATAACTTCTTGTTCTATTATATCTTTTAATAGCTCTCTGTTGATATTTACTAATAAGTCAAAATCTCTATTACTTCCGAATAACATTACTTATCTTCTATTGTGTTTTCAGCTATTTCTATATCTTTTATAAAACTATACTTATTCATAGCATTAGTTTTAAAAGCATTAAAAGCTTCTGTTGCTTCTTTTTGTGAAATTAGCTTTACTTTAAATGTTTCTCTATACTCTCCATCCCCAGAAGCTAATGTAACAGTAGTTACTCCAGGTAATGCTCTTAGTAATTCAGCTAAATTACCTACTTTTTCGCTTCCATCAAAAATTACTTGTACCATACCTTCGTATGTACTGTAATTAATCTCTTCTTTTAATATATCCAATAACTTCATTAACCAACGTATATAGTCATAGGTACTCCACCTAATGCATCATTTAAAAATTTAGTATTATTAGCTTGATTTTCCAACTGACCTGATATAGAAGCTGTATTTAGTATCTCTCTAAGTTCAGTTACGTATGCTTCTTTCTCACTTCTCACATCAGCAAGTAGATCTGCCTGGTTTAAAGTAGCTTCTGCACCAGGAACTGGTACTGTTTGGTACTTTCCTCTTACATACGCTAACATTTCTTTAGCTAAACTAGAGGCATATTTAAATATCCACTGTCTACCTATAGAATTTATTTCAGAATATATAGGATTGTTAGTAGGAACATTAGATATGTTAGTAATTAAGTTACTATCGTTGTTAGAATAGTAAGATCCACCTGATCCTTGTACTCCTCCTACTAATTCAGCACTAGAAGTTATATTTAAACCGTCATCTACAAATCTTTTTTCGTTTTCGATGTAGTAATCTATCTTTAACGACCCTGATTCTTTAGGTATAGGGAATATCCTTAGTTGATTATTGTGTACTTCAAAGCTATATGCCGATCTTCTTATCTGATCGTTAAATTCTATAGCTTGAGTCTTTAAAATATCGAAAGATGCAGGCATTAATAAGAAATTTACCCCTGGACTGAATGATCCGAAGTCAAAAGCGTCCATAAGTGATTGAATACCTGTACCTGTACCAGCATATGGGTCAAAAAACCTTTGTATTGCTGGTGGAGCTTCATAATATATCTTTCTTATCTCTATTCTACTGTTTACTCCTTGAGAAGTTGCCCATTTTTGTAGATCATAGTCTTGAATAGAGCTAGTTAAGTCAAGCATACCACTATGAAGTGTAGTTTCACCTCCTACTCCGGCTTCCATACCGTATTGTTTAGATACTCTTACACTATTCTGTAGTGAAGGTCTAATTAAAGTAGTATTTACTGCTTCTCCTTGTATACCTCCTTGTAATCCACTAAATGATTGAGCTATTTGTTGTTGATATACTTCTGTACCGTAAGTAGTTACTGCTTCTTCAAAGCAAGCAAAGAAAGAACCCGATTGAAGTTCAACATCCATCATTGGAAACCCTAATTTTCTTGCGCAGAAGTCAGCTACCTTAGGAGCATCCTTTTGAAATTCTAAATCATCATCATAAAATCCGAAAGGTGTCATTTCACCTGCTATAAAGTTAGCAGAACCGTCATATATTACTATATTTGCCATATTTTATTATTTAGATACTAAAAAGTATTCTACTGTTGATACAAGATCTACTGGTTGAGCTTTTACTTTTACAATATTATCGAAACTTCCTGTTGCTACGTCTTGAAAGCTACCTGTTAGAAAGGTATTATCAAACATAAAGCTTCCTGATGCTCCTACTATCATATTATAAGTCTCGTTTGAAGAAGATAATTGTAATATAACAGAACCTGTAGAATGATTAGTAAATCTAAAATATAGTAAACTACTACTAATAAATTGACCAGCTCCTTCTCCTCCTGAAAAGTCTACTACATCAGTAAATGAACCTGAAGAAATGTTAAAAGTTCTTTCATCATGGAAACTAGCTGAAGGGATATTAACTTCGAAATCAGTTCCTCTTTCTTTACCTTCTATTTTAACTCTTTCTCTTATATTGTAATTTAAAGTTGCCATTATATATCTTTTTTTATAAATAGTTAAAAAAAAAGAGGCCCGAAGGCCTCTCTTAGTTATTCTTAACCTTTCTTTTTCAGAATGTGGTATAAGACGAAGGCACCTACTAGTCCTAGTAAACCTTCAGCATTCAATCCACCTAATATTCCCATGATATTATCTACCACTGAAATAGCAGGCCAGAACGGAATGTTAGCACCTTTGAATAGTACTTCAAGTACAACCCCCAGTGCAATTAAACTTACACCGATTTCTGTTAGTTGATTGGCCCAAGAGCCTATCTTCTTTAAAAAATCCATATTTATTTGGTTTTTAGTTAGACAAAAGATAACTGTCCGACTTCAATTAAGAAAGGAATTCCATGTTAATAAATAGGCAAAAAAAAAGCGGCCCAGAAGGACCGCCTTTCTCTTAAAAAATCTATAGATTAATCTTATAAATCATTCATATCTGAAATAAAGACTTTTCCGTAGAATTCAGGTCTTATCATCTTCTTAGCATATCTAGTCATGATACCTTTTCTTGGAGTGAAGGTCTCAGGATCGTATACTAGAGGAGTCATAAGTAATGGTATATACGGTGAGTAAACCGCTCCAGTTTCTAAGAATTGTGAACCTCTATATCCCATAAGAATAATATTCTCAGTCATATAAGGGTTTTTGTAAACTCTGAATCTGTTAGCTAAGCTTCCTACTCTTTGTACACCAAAGTTGAAATCAGCCTGATCTCCGTCAGTGTTAGCTGCATATCCTGGAATAGATTCTAGAATAGTAGCAACGTTTGGAGAACATACTAAGAAGTTCGCACCACCTCTAAGAGTTTTTTGGTGAATCTTATTAGATACTTTTTGGATTTTAGTTCCTAAAGTTTGGAACCACTGTCCTTGAGTATTATAAAATCCTGGACTTAATGTAGCCCAAGCTGTACCATTCCAAACTTTGTTTGAAACGACAGACCATCTCTCAGTTGTTACTGCGTCATTAATAAGCATGTCTAGGATCTCAAGATCAATCTCCATTGAGATATACTCACTCAATAAAGAAGTTAACTCAGCCTCAGCGTCGATGCTGTGGTATGCGTTAAGATCTTGAGCGAATTCTGGAGTCCATTGTGCTTTTAGTTTTCTAGTTTTAGCAACAATTGCTTCACTAGCTAATCTTACGTCGATAGACGGGATTTTAATAGATGTGTCAACAGCAGCAGTTGAATTTGCTTCGAAGTCACCTCTTGCGTTATCATCTGGTTGTACGTGATATAATACAGTAGAAGCAGGATTTTTAACTGTTAGGTTAGATGCAGTTACAACGAAAGTAACGTCATCACCAGATACAGTAGTTAATTCTGGGTTACTAGTAATATCTACAGAAGCAGAAAATAATCTAAATGCTCTAACTGCTTTATAATCAGGTCTTGCACCAGCGGCTTTTCCTGACAAATCAGCTGTAACAGTTCTAAATTCTGATACGATTAGATCATCATTGTATCCAATTGAAGAAGAAACCGCAGATCCAGTAGTAATAGTTTCAGTGTGTGAAGCTGAATTTACTGTATATCCGAATTGTCCAGCGCCATAAAGACCACCAGAAACTTCCTCATCAACAGACATTTTGTTAGAAGCAGAAGATACATTACCATACAAGTTATCACCAGCTGTTCTTCCTCCTACAGAGTCTCCATATTTGAAGTCTAGGTAGAATACAAGTCCTGAAGGTAAATTCATTGGTTGTACAGAAACGAAATCTTGAGCAACGATTTGAGCAAATACTTTTCTAACTAAAGGTAGAGCTACACCAGCCCAGTTCTCACCAGCTCCAGCAGTGAAAGTAGCAGACCCTCCGTGACCGGAAGTGTTTGCTTCAGCAACGATTTGTTTAGCTTGGTTTTCTAAGATAACAGCCATGTTATTTTTGACTCTATTATCTTCGATACCTTCTAACAAACCAGATGCTTCCCACTTAGAAGCTAATTTTTCAGAATCCTTTAGCATGCTCTTATAAGTATTTGAGCTCTCTAATAGGTTGTTAATTTCCATAATTTCTAAAAAAATTTAAAATTTGTTATTTAATAATACCGGCTAATTTTTGCATTCTTCTAACAGTTTCAGAAACTTCATTAATTACTTCTGGTTTACCAGATGCAGTAGTTCCTGTTGCTTTAGATGCCATGCCTAGTTTAGTCTTAGCTTCTTTGATATTGTTTTTAGTTTCTTTTTTACTAACAACATTATCTGAAACTGTTTCATAAACTAATTTAACCTCTTTTACAGTTTCTGCTTTATCAAAAGCAGCTATAATGTTAACCTTTTGACTTTCAGAAAGGTCGTTTGATTTAAAGATTTTGTTAACGTAAAGTAATTTTGAATTTAGAATATTTACTTCATTCAATTCACTTTTAAGAGTTTTGATAGTCTCTAAAGCTTGAGCTAGATCTGATTTGCTTTCTTCTAATGCTTGTTCTTCAGCATCTCCGATAACACCTTCAGCTTCTTTCTCAACTTCATTGAAATCCTCTTCACCGTCTTTATCTTCGTTAATATTTACGTCTACCTTCTGTCTGTGGTTATCAGCATTAGGTTTAGCATTGAACTCGTCTAATTCTTCTTCACTTACTGAAGATTCAAGTTCTCTAATTAACTCATCAAGATCGATTTCTTCCTCGTCCTCACCAGGCATGTCCATTGGTTCTTCTACAGCATCAGGCTCATCACCCATACCTTCGATATCACCACCATCCATATCCATAGCAGGCTCTTCGTCAGCGCCCATTTCTTGACTAATAATATCTCTAATTAAGTCTTTGAATTGATCTACACTTAAATCAGAAATATCCTCATCACCTTTAGGCTCGTCTTCAACCTCCGCTTCGTCCTCAGATTCGTCTGAGTCATCCTCCGCTTCGTTTTTTTCATCGTCAGCATGCATTGCTTCGTCTTTATTGTCTCCGTGAGCTTCCTCCATATCGTCGTCATGTTTAGCTTCTTCTACTTCTTCAAGAGATTCTTCCATGTTATCTTTCTCCTTCTTAGGAGCTTCTTCCATGTTGTCTTTCTCTTTCTTAGGAGCTTCTTCCATAGTTTCGTCGTCTTTTTTCTTAGGCGCTTCTTCTATTTTAGAATCTTCCATTTCTTGTAGTTTTGCAGCTAACATATCTTTTAAATGTGGAGTTAGAGTTTCTTCTAATGCTTCCTTAGCGTTAGCAATAGCAGCAGCTCTTACAGACTTAGCTTCAGCAATAGCTTGCTTAAATAAATCTTTGTTTGCCATTTTTAAAAAAAAATTGTTGTGATTGTACGATTATTAAGAATCGTAATAGGGATTATAATTTGTTTGATACAATATATAAGATTGTATATTCTTATATAAATATATACTTTTTCTGGAAACCTATTTTCTT
>CEQR01110834.1_pt1 | contig 11365 bp, 20 predicted proteins | sample 530901 | NCBI WGS metagenome assembly CEQR01 (sample SAMEA2621085, study PRJEB7988) | marine metagenome | isolation source: saline water (ENVO:00002010), including | reverse complement strand
AGTCTTGGATTAGTCTGTTTATCTTTTCATTGAATATAATATTATTTTTATTCAAATGACCTTCTTCTTTTATAGACCACGTTTTGTCTATTATTTTCTTCATCTTTGTACTCCTCGCACAATTCACATTCGTTAATATAAATCTTTGGCTCGTCGCCGTCGCAGGCATTCCCACAGTCGCATTTGACTGCAGGAGTATATATGCCATGCTTGTCTGCATACTCTTTTGTGGACAAAAATAATAAATAGTCGCTCATATGCAGACTCCTTGTTGCTTACAAAACTTTATGGCAGACAAAGGCGCCAACCAATGTACTACACTATAATCTCTATGTAATTTGCCTGCCATGTTTTAATATAATAATAATTTTTATAAAATGCAATTCTTATATCTAGCTATCTAGCTAAACCTTTATAATAAAATAAAAAAAAATTTTTATAGACGCAAAAAACGTGTAGTCGCTAGAAATTCTGGCAAGTACAGGTTCTTTACGTCTATAACCTAACCAAACGGCACGTACTCTAAATATTCGTCGCTAGAATATTGTTCCCTTATCCATTCTCGTCGTAATTCCATACTTTCATACTCGTGGTCATTATATCTGAGTGAAGTCTGAACGTGATAGTTTACGTACTGGTGTACTAGTCTACAAACGTGTTGTTGGACGTCTGCTTCTTCATAGGTGTATCTCCAATTTCGATTGCTTCTTGGTCGTCTACAACCAAGTTCGTCCCACTTGACAAGTCTGTTTCTAGTATCGTCTACAAGTGTAAACGTTTGTGTTTCTTTACAATATTCATACCACTGGTCTATTTTGCCATAACAACGTTTTAAGTGGTTGTGGTCGAAATACTCATCATTTCGTCTATCGTAGTATCTATTGTAATAGAAGTCTCTTGTAGACTTTGGTATGTCAAATAAGTCCATCATACTATCAAACGTCAAGCATTTGTCTTGTCGTCCATACCAAGGATTTAAGTAGTGGTATCCATAGACAATACCATACAGACTGACATCAGTACTAAGTCCATGATAGTCCCTAAGCTTACGATATAGTATATGAAGCTCAGGGTCTGACTTAATCTTGTGGTAGTCTGTAAGTGTTGTTTCGTGTCTAGTATACTTTGAAAGTATCTTTCTTTCTCTGTCTGAGAGCTTAATCTTGTCTTGCCTCATAAGAGTCTTATAGAAATTAGTCCCTGGTAATGGTCCATGCCAAGCATTAGCAATTTCATACGCAGTATCAAAGACTTGGGTCCAAAATACGACCCAATGTTTGATTTTGTCTGGGTTGAGTGTACCACTATGATATCTAATCTCAGACCCTTGCTGTGCATAAAAATGACTATGAAGGTTGAGTCCATGATATCTTTTGTCGTGGTATTTCTCAGGATAATAACTATTGCCGTCGTACCAAGCATTGATAAAATCATCTCTATCATAGACATCTCTAAGTTGTCTATAATCTTGTGAGATTGGTGCTGACCAACGACTATTACGTCTACTAGACGGAAGCCACGTATAAACGTGTGGCTCTATTAACTTAGTCAAAGTAGTCAAGACTGAGAAGTGTTTGAAGTCAAAGTCGCTTGTGTCTACATGTAAATGCAGACCACAATTACTGCTTATGTAAGCGTGATTGTCGTCTTTAAGTGATTTACAAATAGTACGTATATCTGCGTCTATGATATCTCCACGTCTAGGACCAGTTACGACTTCACATCCGATTGGATGATTGCCACTAGTAACAGACGAATCTCCAACGACGTTAAACCCAAAGTTACCTTGTTGATAGTAAGGTATCCTTCTAGATATTGCAGACAAAACGTGTCTAGACATACCTAGTCTACGTTGTAGATTGTAGTTAATTTCGTCGTAGTAGTCATCGTCATAGTCATAGTAGTCATTGTCTAAGTTTACTTCCAACTCTAAGCCGACATAACGTTTACTTTTAATTATGTCGTGAGAGTCTTTCATCCACTTTTTAGCTTTCTTATAATTTCTATCTTCTACAGACATCATATTAGGGTCTGTCTGTTTTATTAGACGTCCCTTATGCATACTATAACCTGAATTCGTCGGATTAAGAAAATCAGACCTTGTTCTTACGTAGCTATTGCTCATTACTTCCCACTCTACGTCAGACTCACGGTTTTCGTCGTCGCAAGATTCACACATATATGCTCCTCTTGAGTCGTTCCATACCATGTCGTCCCTATGTAGAGTTTCGTCGCAACCATCACAATAGTCGTAGTTGTCGTCAAAACAATCAGAACAAATATCAGACCCAGTGTCGCTAGTCTGTGCGTCTTGATTAGACGTCTCTTCGCCGCAGTCATTACAACTAAAATAGTGTTCGTCGTAGCATTCTTCACAATGGACTTCTGAGTCATTGTTATGTCTAGACTCGTCTTCATCGACGCTACACCCACAATTGACGCACTCTTCAATTACTTGATTTTCATTGTCAAGTGCGTCATTGACGTCTGGGTTATTGCTTCTGAAATCAGGAGGCATTGTCTGTACCTTCCGATTCGTCGATTATCAGTTCATCGTCCTCAGGACTAAACATATTCATTTGTCCAACATTAGCCATTACAGACTCAGGCAGTATTCTGCCGTCTATAGTAGCATACATCCAAACACCTTCTTCGGAGTCGAAAAACCATTGTTGCGCACTACCACCATAGATAGTCGCTAGGTTATCTTGTTCGTCTGCATACCAATCGTCATCTTTCCAACCATCAGGCAGGACTGCGTAGTCGTTAGCCATTTCCCATTCTGTATTACCATTAAAGGTATACGTAGAGTCGCCAACCAAGTTTGTAGTCTTTGTCTTACTGAAAGAATAAAGATTCTTATTGTAGTATGAATTGAGTCCATAACTATAGACTCTAGAATCGTATTTGAATTTAGTCTTTGTCGGATTACTACCTTCTTTGTCAAAGTTATTTATGTCGTAGCTATATAGATTATTTCTATTTAGTTTAACGACGTTAATGTCTTTTTCGTCTAGCTCTGTAAATAAAAACAGAGGTTGTTCGACGAAGTCTTGTTCTGACGCAAAAAACAGAGTCTGTAAATGTTTAACGTAAGCAACATATAAAGGTCTATTAGTTTCACGACATAAGTTCAAGACATTAGGATTATCTTTGACATATGCTAAGGCAAAGTCGCTGTCGAAATGTCTAATTGCAGATTGGAAATCGTCGTTTAAGTCTAATGCCTTAAATATTAATTGGCTATCGACTGGACAATTCTTATCTAACTTCTTTTCCATTTCGTCTATATTATATACGCAACCATTATGAGCGCCAACGACGTTGCCTACTCTAAATGGGTGTGCGTTATCCTTAGTAATACTACCAGCAGTCGCAAATCTAGTATGACCAATAATAATATTGACGTCATTACGTAGACCTTTGATTACTGAATTGTATTCTTTGGTATCGACAAACCTTGAACTTTCTAGTAGTGATTTATGTATCGTAGCTTGATTACCGACGCCTGCAATACCAGACGAATGAGCACCACGGACTTCTGAGTCCATAGCCATCATACGCATAATGCGTCTGACTTCATCCCAATCTTCTTTGGTATAAGGTCGTTGGCTCTTAGCCATTCCATATATTCCACACATAGTCTATTCTCCTATTCTTGTGTTAAAGTTCTCGGTATCGTCCGACCTGTCGTACCGACTAAAAATTCTTGCACAGACGCCTAGACTGAAAGGAGTTTTGACCTTTGTATAGTCGCCATATAAATAGTCTAGGCTGTTCTGTGTCTTTATCATAATATGGACTATTGTGTCCTATTGTCTTCATTGTAGTTTTTACCAAGTTCATATATAACTTCTGTAAGCATTTGTCTTACTTCTCTTGTATGTTTTTTATATATGCTATCTACGTCTAACAATGCTTCAACTACTCTTGCAAACTTAGACTCTAACGTATTGCGTCTACTAATAGATATGTTATGCTTATTGTACAACGTCTTTATAGAAGACTTTAATTCTAGTGTCTTAGTACGCAGTCTTTCGACTTCGCTATCTAGCTGGTCGATTTCGTTCTTGGTGTCTATACCAATCATAGTGTCTACCTTTCGTAGTTGCGACGCTAACATTACTTAGCGTCTGTGTTTCTATATCCTAGTCGTTCGTGCTTGTTAGCTAACCTAACGTGCTTACGACTAGCTTTGTCTAGTATGTCGCCATACCAATCAAGTCTTTTATTACGCTCTTTCGTCGTATCTTTAAACCAATCATCAAATTCTAGTCTGTTGATTGTAGTAGCAGTAGCAAATTTAGACTTTGCAATCTCTACTGAAAATCGGTGATTAAGTCTGTGCATTTTAAATGCGACGTTCTTAATAAACCAATGTACGTCTTTCATTGACGTCGCTTCGTGTACCATTTCGTCGTTTACAAAGTGATTGTATATGACTACGTTCCACGTCTTTTGTTCGTTGTCGTTTGGTACCACGTAAACACTAATGCTACGTGGTAATGTCTGTATTTCTATTGTTTCGTAAACCTTGTGCTTATGTCCACAACTACATTCACAAGTCTTTGATGTAGTTATAGTCTTACACATAACGTTTTACGTATTCAATTATAGTCTTTACATTATAAACTACGTATGTAAAAAACGCAGTCCCAGATACTAATAGACTAGGATGTGCTTCCCCACAAAGTCCTGTAATATGTCTAAAAGTATGAATTATAGACTCTAACATAATAACGTCCTCCTTTTATTGTTATATGGATATTATTTCGTGTTTTAATTTAATATTTATCAGGGAATAAACCTATATATATATTATTGAGAGAAACGCAAAAAAATCCTCTTATATCTAGCTATAAATTAGGATTTTATATAATTACTAGACTTGATTTTTTTAGACTTTGCTGTTGATTCTGGAAAATTACATTTTAAAATGTAGTGTCTATATATGTGTATATGATTCTTACGTATTATTTGGACTATTACGTATTTATGTCTATATTCTTTTATAATGTTAATATTCACTAATATAAAGGAGTTATTACAATGAGTGAAAAAAATAAGAATAATGAGGTTAAAGCCCCTGAGATAGCGAAAGTATCAAGGGAATATTTTGACTCTCAAATGACTAAATTTGATGAGCAAGGCGAAAAATTTAACCTTAAAGCCGAGGTCGTGCAAAGTATGAAGGATGATTTTGCAGATACTCACGCAATTAAAGGTACTAAATTAGACGCACACTTAGTTAGACTTGGTAATGTTGATAAGAAGTACAAAAAGCTAATCAATCAAATGCAAGATGATGTATTAGATGTCAATTTGTTATTTGTTGTAGATGGTGTAAGACTATCTCGTAAAAAAAGAAATTCAACCATAGAAACAGAAGGATTACCCCAATTAAAGCTAGTATGTGAAATTGTAGACCCTGACAAAGTTTCTACCCCTGAATCATAATATATACCCTATTATAAATCCTACCTCACAAGACGCCGATTCAATTTATTTTGGTCGGCGTTTTTCTTAGTGCGATATAAAGCAAATAATAAAAAAAAAGATTCAGCTATTGTTTTTTTTGGAAGTATTTGAAAAGATGATTTTTCACGTAAAAAAATTATTTTACGCATAATATATATTATGTATAATTGAAGCTCTTCTGACCCCTTCTCCCCTTCTTCTCTTAGGTCTATCTGATTTTACAATTTTTGCAAAAAAGTTTTCTGATATCCAGCTATTAAAAACATTTTTTTGGGACATTAAAAAAACAAAGGTGCGCCATTTTTCGTCTATGCACACCCTTATTTTCTTTTGATATACCATTGGTCTCCTACTATAACCCATTCTTCACCTTCTTCTAAGATATCATCTGAGGTCTCTTCTGGCTCTTCGTATACTGGGTGGAAAGGGTCGTAGGTATAGTTTGGCCAAAGGTCGCCTTTGTAATACCCATAACCCTTACGTTTGCCGTAGGGCTTTCGTACCCAAAGGAAGTCCTGTTCGTTAAGGTACCTTTCGTGGCAACTCTTACACCACCTATCATGGGTCTTAAACCCTTCTTTACGATTGGTGCCTATCTCACACCTCGAAGAAGCGCATAGTAATTGCTTTGCTTCGGGAAAGTCATCATGAAATAAACATCTATGTTTAAATCGTTTACCCTTACATTCGCATTGGGGATTCTTACAGTTTTTAGCGTGTTGAATTAGTTCTGATTCTCTACGCTCACGTTCACGCTTTGATTTTATCTGATAAAACATCCAATCGGGCATTGATGTATTATTTTTCATATTTACGTTCCACCTTCTTTATAAGTTGTTGTATTCGTTCACTATGAGTATAATATATTTCAAATTGATTTGGTAAACAACGTTTATAAATATATTCCAACTCTCTTCTATTCAGGGCCTTAGCTCTGTAATTGTGTGTCTTTTTCATTGTTAATCCTTTTGTTTAAGTTATTATTATACTACAATATAACGATATTATTAATAGAGTCAAAGATTTTATATTTTAGTCGTAAAAAGCCCAAATTCAACGTATTTTGAGGCCTTAGTAGAATTTAGAATTTTCAACCTAATTATAGAATTTCTAATTAGAAAAAGACCCGACCCTATATGTGGAAAAAAAGAAGCGCACACAATAATGCGATATTTTTCAACCAAGTGCGGCGGTTTGGTGTTTTGTTGGTAATATTATTTTTTTTTGGGTTATAAAAATTTTTGGCGTATAAATTTTCGAACAGGGGTCTCTGAGCATTGAGTATTATTTAAAGATAAGATTTAATAAGAATATTTATTTAAGAGCACCGAGTATTAGAAGGTACAAAGAAATTTTTTTTCTTGTCAAGATATTTCTTACCTTTTGTTAAAGATTTATTTTTATTTATTGTATATTTTTTCTTGACTACTGTAATAAAACGCAAGTAATTTGCATACACAAAAGAAAAACGTACTGTATTTATAGTACACATTTACTAACTGGGAGAGTAATAATGATAAGAAAGATAAATATAGGTGGACATGAGTATGAAATACTTGTTACCGAGCTCAAACATGAGAATCCACGTAAAGAATTATACGGTAGACACGAAGTAAAAGAAAATATTATTTATATAAACGACGAAATAGCACCATCTAGAATGAAAGAAACACTCATACACGAGGTTTTACACGCCATTTTTTACAATACTGGCTTAGAACACGATGAAAGACAAATAGAAGCTATAAGTAATGGTTTATTTCAACTAGGAATAGGAGATTATCTATGGAAGAAATCAAAAAAGCAATCTTAAAATTCAAAACTCTAGGTAGAAGTGACATTGTACAGAAATTACAACAAGAACTAGATGAATTAGAAAAGATAAGTAAGAACCTAGACTGGAAAAGGTACGAAAAAGTGCTTAGAAACCAAGAAGATAGGCCAGATATGGAAGATTTTCCAGAAAAATGACAAATAACGACCAAATACTACAAATGATAAAAGATAGGCTTGATATCGGCGCCAAAAAATACGGCGAACAAGTGCCAATTGACGGAACCCGTGACAATCTAAAAGAGAGTATTGAGGAATTATTAGACCTGTGCGTTTATTTATCTGCTGTTGCATTAGAATTACACAAAAATTATACTAATAATGAAAGAGGCAAATAATGGCTAAGAACAAACTGTGGTCAGATGAAGAGATAGTAATACTACATCAGTATGAAAAGACAAATAAGTCTGCTTTTACTCTGTACCAAGAAGTAAGGCTAGCTGGATACAATAGAACGTATAAAGCAGTAACAAGAAAGATAGAATCATTAGGATTTAGAAAACCTAAGAGATACAAAACTGGACACGAGATTAGTATTGGATACCTAGATATTGAATCGACTGGGTTTAGTGCTAATATTGATGTTATGCTTTCTTGGTGTATAAAAGGAAGAGGTGTTAAGAAAGTTGCTGGAGCTTGTATAACAAGAGAAGAACTTATGTCAGATAAGTCAGATGCTCGTATTGTTGAGCTTTTAGTAGAGGAAATGAACAAGTACGATGTTATTATGACTTATTATGGTACTAGGTTTGATATTCCTTTTATTAGAACAAGAGCACTATATCACGGAACATACTTCCCTATGTACAAACAAAAGTCACATAAAGACCTATATTATGTAGTTAGGTCTAAATTAAAACTACATCGTTCGTCTTTGATGGCAGCAACAGAGTTTTTTGGTATTGATGGTAAAACAAGAATAAAACCAGAATACTGGCAAAAAGCAAGATGGGGCGATAAAAAGTCTTTAAAATATGTATATGACCATAATGTTGCAGATGTAGAGATATTAGAGTTGTTACATAGAAAATTAGAAGAACACGCACCTCCAATGGTGAGACCACTGTAATAGGAGACAATATGGGAAAAAAAGAAGAAAAACTAACTATAATGGACAGTGGCAAGAAAATAGAGTTCTTGTATTCTGAATTAACACAAGAAGCACAAGCTCAGTACAATAGAGCTAATGAACTTGCTGGTCAGTTGTTAAAATTAGACCAACAGACAAATGAACTACGTTTTCTTGCTAATAACTATATTAGATTTGTAATTGACGAACTTGAAAAAGACGTTGACGAAAAAGAAGAAAAATAGTTAAATTATGTTAGAAAGAGTTGTAAAGGGTGTGACACACCACCTTTTTGAAAGTGAATCAGAGTTTAGAGAGTATCATAATAATATTTCTTTAGTAACTGATTGGAGGCATTCAAATAAGGGAGATTGGGTTTTAACAGACGACGGCAACGTTTGTCAGGTTTTACATTTAGGTATTTTAAAAAAATCTAAAAAAGAAACCACATTTATAAGAACTATTGTAGGTTCTTTTATATGCTCCGACAAAGTTAGTATGGAAGGCCCCATGAGAACAAATATGCACACCTTTTCAACTGAAGGTAAATCTCCTTCTGTAAGAAAGAAAGAACGTAAACATGTGACTGAAAAAGAATTTTTATTCAGTAAGTATGTAGCAAAAGGAGATGATGTGGTTGAAGCGTATATGAAAGCGTTTCCAAGTAAAAAGGAAGACTATGCAAAATCACAAGCAAAATTATTATTAAAAACAGATAGGGTGAAAACATTGATTAGAGAAGAAATAGATAAATATTTAAACGAAGCAGAAATTACTCCACTATATTTATTAGAAGGAATGCGTGATATAATAGATAAAAGTGGAACATCGGATAGAGATAAGCTTACAGCTATCACAACATTAATGAAACTTTCTGGAATGATGGACACAGATAAACAAACAGAGTCTGTAACACTATTCCAAGGATTTACAAAGGAGCAACTAAATGCAATTCAGGGGAAAGAAGTCAAAAAACTGGAAGAAGTTAAAGTCACACGCGAGAAGTAAGCGATGTCATATATGTTCCTATCCTTTAAGAAAAACTGCTGTTTACATATGGGATATAAAAACAAAAGACACAAATAGAATAAAGTGTATAAATTGTTTAACAATGTATGATACTGAGTTTGAAATTACAGACTTAGGAATAGTAAGAGAATTAGGTAGCGCATGAGATTAGCTGTATACGGAACATTAAGAAGAGATTATCCAGATAAAGGAAGAATAGAAGGATTTAGTCTTGTTTTTCCTGGAACACAATCTTTTCCTGCTGTAATAAAAAACGAAAAAGGAAAAGGTGCTGTTGTTGAATTAGTAGATGTTACTACTGAAGACCTTAATATTTATGATGAATATGAAAATGTTGAAGGAGGACTTTATATAAGAACAACAGTCAGTGTGCTTTTAGATAATGGAAAAAAAGAAAAAGCTTGGATATATGTAGCTGGTCCTAAAATATGGGAAAAATCTAAAACATTTACTGAAGTACCAGAAGGTGATTGGCATTCGATGAAAACATTAGTTATGCTAGATAGGGTATATGAAAAAAAATTCGAAGAAACCACAACAATTTAATATTATACCGCCTGATTTAAGTCAGAAAGAAAAAGCATTAGAACTTGCAAAAAAAGATATTATAACTTTTGGTCAAATGTTTTTGCCTGAAGATTTTATGAAATCTACACCTGCTCCATATCAATATGAGCTGAGTAATCTTTTATTAGGTAAAGAAAAAAGAGTTTGTATTATATTGCCTAGAGGACACGCGAAATCAACATTAGCTAAAACTGCTTTGTTATATCAATTATATTTTTCTCCACCAGAAAAGAAACAATTTATTGCCTGGGTTTCAGAAGAACAATCACAAGCGATAGACCATATTAAATATATACAAAATCATATAGATATAAATCCAGCCTTACAATATTATTTTGGAGACTTAAAAGGTAGCAAGTGGACAGAAAAAGAGTTTACTACAGCTAGGGGTGACAGAGTAATAGCAAAGGGAACATCGCAAAGATTGCGTGGTCGTTCTCAACTAGGATTAAGATATACAAACATTATACTTGATGACTTTGAATCAGAATTAAATACAAAAACACCAGATAGAAGGAGAGAAATAAAAGAATGGGTAATGTCAACAGTAGAACCCGCTTTAGAAAACTCGAAAGAAAACGAAGGTTCAATATGGCTTATTGGTACAATAGTCCACTACGATTCGTTTCTCCAGGGAGTTTACGACGGCTGGCTAGATGCACAAAAAGAGAACAGAAAAGGGACATGGGAAGTTTTATATAAAAAAGCAATATTAGATGGACAACCTCTTTGGCCAAACTATTTTAGCAAAAAGAAACTAGACGATATAAAAAGAAGGTTTACCGATATGGGTTTAGTGCACAAGTTTGCGCAAGAATATTTAAATGAAGCTAGAGATGTAGACAATGCTAAGTTTTTATTAGATAGAATAAATTATTATAGAGGTCATTTAGAAAATAGAAATGGTTTTAATTATATGATGATTGATGAAGCAGTAATACCAGTTAATGTTTACATGGGAGTGGACTTAGCTTATGAAGCTAATGCGAAAAGTGATTATCAAGTAATTACAACTATCGGTATAGATAGTGATAGAAATATATATTTAATAGATTATTATAGAGAACATTCTCCTCTATATGATATGCCAAAACAAATTATTGACATAGCTAGGAAATATCATCCTGTAAGACGTGTAAATGTAGAAAAAGTAGGAGCTCAAGGATTAATTAAAGACCATGTTAATAAACTAGCAGGTTCTGATAGGAAACTAGCTCCTGGTTTATCACAAGGGGTAAGACCTCCTGGTGGTATCAAAAAAGAAGATAGATTAGAATCTTTATTGTGTCCTATAGTAAACGGAAGAAAGTTTTTTATTAAAAAAGAACATCAAGAAATAGTAGATGAAATGTTTGAGTTTCCAAAAGGTAGAAACGACGACCTTCTTGA
>CEQR01110839.1_pt1 | contig 11483 bp, 7 predicted proteins | sample 530901 | NCBI WGS metagenome assembly CEQR01 (sample SAMEA2621085, study PRJEB7988) | marine metagenome | isolation source: saline water (ENVO:00002010), including | reverse complement strand
TTGTTATCCATACGGATACGTTTTTCTTCTCTTGCCAAAGCTGCATCTAGTTCGGCATCCGAAACTACATTATCTCCATTAGTATCCGCTTTTGACCATGCACTATCTTTTTCTAATGTCTTTTTCATTTTATGTGCAACCACCAAGGTTCCGTGTGCATTGCCTCGTAAAAGCAAACAACCACGAGTAAAATTATCAAAGTCAACCGTAACATATTATGAAAGTTACGTCTAGATTTTAGACACCTCTGGTTCTGCTTTGAGCCAGGTCGCAAAAACGGTCAAAAGTAATCCACCAACAATCAAAATCGCAAGAACTACAGCAATTATTTCAAGCAACTCGTCTTTCTTTTGTTTCTTAATTTTAGCTATTTTTTTTGCTTCTTCTTTTGCTTCCTGTATGCGCTTTGCTCTAAGATTTACAATCTCTTGAAAAGTTCCATGCCCAAACCTTTGGTCTATCAACACGGACATTTCATATCGCATTTCCGCAGCAAGCTTTGCATCAATGACTTCGTGAGCCACTCCTTTAATACCAAGCTGATCCTTGAAACTTATACCATCTTTTTTAGATCTATCTTTATTAATTTGTTGTTCGCCATCAAGCAGTTGATCGACAGCATCAACAATCTCAGTCATATCTTTGGCGGTGCTAATGGTGTCTTTAATGTAGGACACACTTGCCTTGACAAGCGATAGCCCTGTAAGAACTTCAGCAAACATTACGTTTTGACAACCAGACTTATAAGCAAAACGATCGTTGTTCCAGATGCCCCCACAAGTACCATCTCTAGACGTTTTACACGACTAAGAATTTCTGTCCAGCGTTCTTCACTGACAGCCTTATGAACTTCTAAATCCTTAAAAACGTCTCGAAGGTTCACTTCTTTTTACCACCTTTTTTCTTTGTGCCGTAGCCTTTTCCCATTGGCATATTAGTTCTCCTTTATTACCACGGTTTTCCTGATCCCTGCGTGGGTGCTTTGCTTAATGCAATCTGATTAGCTACACTATCTTCATAAGCCTTTACTTTTTCATCTCCGATCACAGATTTACACCATGCAATGCAGTTTGCCTCCGTAACCTTTTCATATTGAATGAACGTACCTGATGGTTCAGGTATTCTTATTGAGCCATAAACTCTACCACCATGATCTCCATCTACATCGGTGCATTGCCAATGAAGAGTGGTAATTAAATTTTTTCCATGATCTGATGTCAAATTATATTCAGTATCTACAATTTTCCAAGTCGCTGCCATGCTAACCTCCTTCTAATTTAGCTATTCTTGCTTCAAGTTCCTGTATTGTCTTCACTAGTAATGGCACTAGTTTGCTTTGGTCTATGCCTTGCATAACTGCATTACCATCTTCATCTACTTCATCTTTTGTTCCTGTAACAGCCTCTGGCACAATACTTGAAACCTCATGTGCTAAGAACCCATCTACTGTTTTATCTTTGTCTATCTTAAAATTAAATCTACTTGGCTTGAGTTCTTTAAGTCTTGATGTAGCATCCCAATCTGTTACTACGTTTTCTTTAAGCCTGTAATCTGACGACGTAGCATAGGTTGTTGATGAACCGCTAGTTTGGATAACACCAACTTCTGCAGGTGTCCCACCTGTGTTGTTCACAAAAGACATTACGTTTTTAGCTGAAGTTCCACTGCTTCCAATCCTAATACTTCCAGTTGGAACTAACTGAATACCATCGTCAGCAGCCAAGTAATTATCAGAGGTCATGCCCACTAAAACAGCATCTGCCTTAACAATAAGTGCTGCTGAACCCCCTCCAGGTTGCACTTGAAACGTGTTTCCTAATGCACTTAACTCAACATTGCCTGTATTATCAACAAGCTGAATTGCGCTTGTGGCATCTGTAGATGTAAAGGACGCTACTACGTTTGTGCCACCAGAGTTGAAAGACGAAGCAGCTCCACTTGCAACGATATTGTTAGCGGTGACGCTGCCAGCAAACGTGGCATTTTGAGAGCTGTCAAGACGTAGTGCTTCTGTATCTGTAGAGCCTCCACCACCACCAGTTTTGAAAGTAATAAAACCATCTCCAGAACTAGCACCATAGGCTCTCATCATAAAATTGTTACTACTGTATTCTAAAACACCTCTATTAGTTTGGTGAGCAACAATACCACCCCCAACTTTTATTGCGCTATTAAAATCAGCTTCCCCTGCTTGTGACATATCAAGTGTAAGGGCAGTAATTCCTGAACCACCATCATTTCCTTGAATAATAACATCACCATCGGATACTTCTGATTTTATAACTACATTATTTGATGCAAATCCACCAAGTGTTCCAACAAGTGCGCCATCATCTTTTAATAAAATATCACCCCCACCTGCATCAATTGTAAGATCACTACTTGCGACGATATTATCAACAGTAACAGAGCCAGTAACAGTAACACCACTAGATGTTGTTTCTAGTTTCTTAGCGTTGTCGTGGTAAATTTTAACTGCCCCATCTTCTAAAAATGTAATCCCATCTTCTACTAAACCACTGTCGCTATTATATTTTTGTATTTGAACTCTATCAGAACCCCTCAAAAATAATCTACCAGTGCCAGTGTCATCTATGTAAGAACCTGCTGAATCATGATATATTTCTAAATCTCCAGCTGTTCCAAAAATAGCTTTCACATTGTCATTGTGAGAGACATTTCCAGTGAACGTACTCGCTCCAGTAATTAAACTGTCTGTGCTTAAAAGACCTGTACTTGGATTATATGAAAGACCAGTATCGCTTTCTAATCCTTGAGTACCAGTAGCACCATCTACAAATACAGGATATACGGTTTCATTAGCAGAATTATTTGCAGTGATCGTCACTGTTTCAGCATTTCCTGACACGTTTCCAGAGACATTTCCTGTCAGCGCACCAACGAAAGACGTTGCCGTAACACTAGATTTAAAGAGTGCAGCACCATCGTTAGCCATAGATATTTCTAAAGCTTTGATAACAGTTGAACCATCGGTTCCATAAATTTCAAAGTTTTCATCTGCTTGACTGACAAGCAAGTTCATTCCTGTACCACCACTCGAATTTACAGAACCGTAGGAAACACCATTGTCTTTAAATTCAATTTGACCAGAATTATCAGCATCAAGAATAATTGTGCCAGAGCTATCAAGTGTAATATCACTCCCATCATTTGTAATCGTATCAAGAGCAATAGATCCTATGTTTGTAATGTTGGCATCACTCATATCAAATGAGCCTGTCACATCAAGATTACCCCCAATAGAAAGATTTCCGCTAATGTCAACAGCACCATTCATATCTATCGTTGTGGCATTTATTTCTATTTCATTGTCTGAAACAAGATCAAGAACACCGTCTGCTGATTGATGAATGTAAGTCCCACTATCACCAAAACGCAAATGATTAGTAGATGAAATAGTTACCGTGTTGGAAAAAGTTACGTTTCCATTACTTAGTTCAATAGCTGTATTAGAACTACTTGTTCCATCTGATCCTGACCTTATGTGTAATTGCCCACTGCTATCAACTAAAGCACCAAACTCTGTGCCATTGTTTTTAAGGAATATATGAGAACCATCTGCATCCAAAACAATATTTGAAGAACTATCTAATGTTAAATCACCAGAATTATTTAAATAAGAATTAGCTGCAATCGTAGTTACATTTGTAATACTATCTGTTCCCATTGATAAGTTACCATCAACAGTAAGGTTTCCTTTTAAAGTAGTATTTGCACCAGAAAACTCTATGGCTGCTGTTGGGGTAGAACCTGATTTAATTTGCAATTCACCAGAGTTATTAGTTAAAGAACCAAAAGTTGAACCATCATCTTTTAAAGTAACGTCTGCACCACCAGCATCTAAAACAATGTCTGTAGTTGCATCCAGAGTAATAGTGTTGCCATCACTTGTAATTGTATCTAATGCAATGCTACCTATGTTTGTTATATTAGCATCTGACATATCAAATGATCCAGTTACATCAAGATTACCATCAACAGTTACATTGCCAGCAAAAGCTACATTAGCTCCAGTAAACGTGGCAGATGTTGTTGTGCCAGATTTAATTATTAAATTACCACTATTGTTGGTTAGTGATCCATAAGTTGCTCCAGCATCTCTAAGAAAAATATCTCCACCATCAGCATCAAGATATATATCTCCAGCAACATCAATGGTTAAATCTCCACTACTTAAATCTATCTCTGTTCCATCAATAGTAATGTTATCTGCAACTAAGGAACCACCAGTAATAACGCCTGTTAAAGTAAGTGTATTATCACCAATAGCATTAAATATCGTTGTAACTGTTGCATTTTCTCCTACGACCTCAGGATTACCTGACGTTGCATTGAAACCAAGTATCTTACCCTTTCGGCTGTCTTTTTCAGGCAGGGTCATGTCAATGGTTGTGGCATCGAACTCTGGAGCAGCCAACGCTCGATCAACCTTTTGGGAAGATTGCTGAAGGATCATTATGTTCGTGTCAAAGTCTGCTTCAAGCGCACTTGCTGTCAAGGGGCCACCTGTAGTGTAGACTGAGGATCTTGCTAGGGAAACACTTGAAACAATCGTAATCGTTTCTGAACTTGTTGGAAAGTTTCCAGATGTAAACGATACTGAACCTGCACCTGAAGATGTAAGGCTAACAGTGTAATGCGTTGTGATTGTTTTTTGAGTTGTTCCAACAAAAACTTTTATCTCCGTTGTCGCATTGACCTGGAAGCTAAAACTGAACGGTCCGGCAGAGCCATTGCCTGTATACTGTACCCGTCGAGCTACATCTACTATATCGGTCATAAATTAATCCCCACTTCTAGTTTGTGAACATACACTATCGTACGCTTTTTTTCAACATTTCTAATGCTTTGTCTTCTTCTTTCGTATCAAATATCTTAAACAACCTTTCTGACCCAATTTCGTTAATATTTATTCCATAAAATTTTCTGTTAGTAAGTACTTGTTTTGTAAGACTTTTATGATCTGATATTGGTGCTGTTAATTCATTATATTGATCTTCAATGCTGTCATTATCTTGATAAGCTTCTGTACCAATTATTCTTTCCATTTTTTTCTGGACAGTAAGTTCTGGATTATATCCAACCATACCAGGTAATCTTCCATTTTCATCTATAGAATTAAAAGTCCTGTTGTATGCGGTTTGTTCTTCTGCTGTCAGGTTTATATATTCTCCACCTATCTCTATGTATTTTCTATGACGAGGTTCAAGGACAGGACCGCCAGCCATTGTTATTCTGTGGAGTTCATCTTCAATTATACTTGGTTTTATAATTTGTTTTTTACCTAAACCTACTACCATTCTTGGTCTAACAACAACTTCTTTTCCAAAGGGTGTATCTATAGTAAATTCTCTACCTTCACCTTGCATTAAATTATTACCCCAATAATCTAAACTTGGTTCTACAGATGCAGAGAATACAGGGTCTCTTGCTTTTGCACGATTTAAAGCTTTAAACGCACCAACCATAAACGATGGCATATCATTATAATTATTGTAATTACCCATTTGCATTTCTGTTAACTCAGTATTGCTACCTCTTGGGTCTTTCATTCTTTCCATCATACCTGTAAAAGATGTAGCTCCTATAACTGGATAACCTAAATATTCATTTGCTGCATTACCAAGACCAAAGGACATACGACCCATAGCAGAACCAGTTACATTTGTTCCTATATCAACAAGCTTACCACCAAAAAACCTTCCCAATCTTTCAAAGGCTTTTCCTTGTTCACCAGTAGGATTTTGAAATTCACGCATAATATCAGACATACCTTGTAAATAGGTTTGTGAAGATGAAAATTCTGCAAGTGCAAATATAGTGGCTAATGAAGCATCTGTAACAGCAGATAACATACCTTCATCGTCTGGCATATTTTGTAGCATTAAGGCGGTATCTATCATCATAGCTATAGTACCAGATATAGGATCAAGTCTTTGTAATGAAATGCTTTCCCAATTGCCGTCTGCGTTTTTCATTTCTATAGCGTATGGTTGTTTACCTGTATCTGCTTGACGTAGTTTACCTTTAAAATTAGGACCAAGTGTTCCTTTTAATTTATAATCTTCTTCATATCCAGCACCAGAAACAAACCTTACTATGTTGTCAGCAATACCAGAATGCATAATACTTTGCATTGTAACAAAAATACCCCAACCTGTCGCAAGCTTTGCCAAGGCTTCATCGTATTCTTTACCAGAAACAGCACCTGGTCCTTTGGTTATTGCTTTATAAACAGGAGAAAACGGAAATGCCCTGTTAGCAGATTGATTAAATAAGTTGACAGGTGTTTTAACAAACAAAAAGAAAAATGGTTTCAGTGCTGGTATATTAGCTATTTTAGCAAATGAAGCCTGTATTCCCTCTAATGGATTTTGAAATGTACTTTCTAATGCTTCGTCTTTCATCATTTGATAAACATCTTCATGTTTGTTTTGACTAGTGTTCAATAAAATATCCTCATATACCTCAGAAAATTTATTGTTAGCTAATTCTTGTACTTGTTCTCTATTGCCTAAGTATATGCCACTTGAGTTCGCTTTAAGTATTTCTTGTTGTACTAATGATGCTCTTCTAAAAGCTTCCCTGTATTTAACTCTTTCTCTAGACAGCACCTTAAAAAACTCATCTTCAGATGCTAAAAAACGACCTGGCATTCTTGTCATAATTCCTACAATATCAATAACATTTAAAAATAAATCTTTTCGACCTAGATTTTTTAATATTGCAGGGATACTTTCTTCATTACCAATAGCTTGTAAATCTCTTAAATCAATTTTAGATTGAAAATCTGACCTTTCTCCTGTGATAAAAGAATTACCTAAAACCTTAAATGCGTTCATTAAAGACATTTGAACACCATGTATTTCTGCCATAGCTTCACCGACAAGCACTCTATCAGCGTTATTCATATTCATTCCAACAGCTCTACCTATACCCTGTCGAACCTGTCCAATTCTTGCTGCCATACCTTTTTCAGCAATCAACATAGCCTGAAATACAGCTCCACCTGTTACATTGGCCATGTGTGTTGGTAGTGCTGCAAGTACAGAATTGACATATATTTCCATAATTGTATCGTATGTTTTTGCACCTGCTTTTGGTATCCAATTATATAGATTTTTAGTAAAAAACTTTTTACCAGCAGGGTGTAATTGTGAATATTGAAGAGCCATAAGATTATGCTCTGCTGGTGACATTTGATCCCATTCAAAAGCATTAACTGGTAAGTCTTTAATTATACGATTTAAATTTTCAGTATAGGTATTTATGTTAAAATCAGACATAGTTGCAAAACCTCTGACAACAGACATACCTCTAGCATATTCAGATACATTTCCAGAAACAGAAGCAGATAAACTAACCTGTATTTGACCTAATAAAGCAAACCTTTGTGATAATAGTTTTTTGCTCTCTAGATCCTGTGTTTTTAACTGCTCCTTTTGTATGGCTAATAATTCATCTGTTATTCTATAACTTGCTATAAGACCAGCTAATGTATCTTCAGGTAGTGGCAATGGGTCTTTGCCTGGTACTCTGCCTACAAAAGTAGCTATTGTTGTTTCAAGAGGTGTACCTTTTACACTTTCTGCAAGTTCGATAAGAGATTTTTTTTCTCTTCTAAAATATTTAAAAAGTTCAGCATTATTTTCTTTTATGTGTTGCATAAGTCCAAAGACTTCTTGTGCTGCAAAATCACTATAAAAAGGATCATCTACCGTACCATCGTCAAATCTATCTTTAAGTAGCGTCCCAAGTTTTTTAAAATCTAAACCATAATTAACATTACCCTTAAAACCAGCTCCTTTAATTGCTTTGTCTATAGCATCAATTTCAGAATTACCAAGTTCTTTAACGGTAATAGTACCTGTTTTTTTAGAAACAATTATATCTTCTTCTGGAGCATCAGGACCATATATTTTAGCTTTGGCTTCTTTCCCAACATTTCCAAGTGTATCGGCAAATGCATCAGTACCTTTTCTAAGTCCTTCTTGAATAAGTTTACGAACCATCAGGAGTTTCCTTTGATTTTTCAGTTCTATTCTTAATTATTTCTTTTGCTTTGGAGGTTGCAGCAGATACCCCTTTACCAGCTACGTTCAATGCTCGACCAGCTACAGGACCAAGAACAGCACCTGTGGCAATACTTTCTCCTGTTTGTCCAGCATCAATACCTTCTTGTTCTTCTGCACTAATAGCTATTGTTTGTCTTGCAATATCGTCAGCACCCATGTATGAGCCACCTTCAATAGCAAGTAAAATGTCCATACCGTATTTGTCTTTGATGTTGTTAGCTAATGATTTTTTAAGTTTACTCTTTGTCATTTTAACAACAATATTTTTACCAAGTGCAGCAAGACCCAACGTAGACAATCCTATGTATGTAAGTGGATCAGTAGCTAAACCTTTTACAGTTCTTATTGTGCCTTCTTTAGTAAAGTTTGGTAGTTCATCGTACATATTCATCATTTGATACAATGCCAAAGATGTTTCTGGGTCATTACTTAAAACTGTTTCTGTTGCTTTAACACCAAGATATGAAAGGTTGTAGTTAATATAACCAATATGGTTAATACCCCATTGAGCAAACTCTTGATCTGTTTGAGGTTCTTTATTGACCTTATTCTCCTGAAATGTCTTAACAGATTTAGGTCTTAAATCTCTACCTTTGGCTGGATTGAATAACATATCAGGTACAGGATCAGTATTAAACTTTGCTGCTTGTTCTTGTTGGCTCTCACCTTTAGACAACTCATAAAGTTTTTTGCTATTTTCTATCCATACCTTACCAAGATCTGTAGTTGGATCAGATAAATTTACTTCTGTCATAAACTCACGATCCGTACCACCACCTTGTTCAGTAGGAATTGGTTTATAACCTTCTGACCGTACTGCACCTATACTAGCTGCATCTTCTTTTGTTAACGAAAAGAATGAACCTTCTGGTGTAAAGGTTTGATTAAATGCAAGACCACTTTGCCTTCTTGATCTTGATTTGGAAATAGCATCGTAAAATTCACTCATTCATATTCTCTATTAATTTCTCTAATAAAAATATTACCTGTGGTCCTTGCTTTTGAAAAACTGAATTGTTGTTAAAATTATTTTGCCTTTGCTTTCTTAGTTCATTTAAAATCGCTTGATAGTCTGATTGTTGTCGTTCAGTGTTTTTAACTATATTTTCCAATAGATTAGATAAGTTTTGACCTAGTTGTTTTTTGGGTACTTTTGCACTGTCAGAGCCAGTAAGAATTTGATTAGTTATTGAATTAAATTTAGATGTGTACTCTATTTTATATTGTTTTTTAAGATCACCTTTAAATTCTGTAAACCATTTATCTTTAGCTAACTCCGCATCAAAAGGTTCACCACCTCGTCTTGCTTTAAGTAATTGTTTAATCATATAATTTTCGTAGTTGAAGTATAGTCTTTGATCTTCATACCTTGGATGAAAAAAAGCTAAAGCTTCAGTTTCTCTTACATAATTATTTAAAGCTTCTGCACCATTATTTAGAGCTATTTCTAAATCTACATCCTTAACGCCATCTAATTGTATTTTTAATTCTGCTAAATCTTTTGCACTTAAATTAGGAGCATTAGTTGCTAGGTCTTGATAAGTAAAACTTCCACTGCTTATTTTTTGTGCTAATCTTGCTTTTAACCCTGGTTGTGATCTAAATACTTTTCCATCTGCATCATTAATAGATGTAGTTATATCATTATAAATTTGTTCTGCATTTTCTGCTCCACTATTTAGAGCCCTATTTGCTATAGTATTTAGCAAAAGACTTGCATCTTCTGTTAAAACACCTTCATTATCATAAGGAATTATTTTTGTGCCGTTCTCTAACTCAACTGGCATTCCTGATAAAAGATTAATGGTTGAAACTAAAAGTCTTTCATTTGCAGCTTTTCGACGATTTTCATAAGCGTTATCTTGTTGTTGAATAAGGGTGTTTTCTGCGCTATAGTTTGCAAGTGATGTTGTAATTATTGCATTTTTTTCTGCATCGGTTAAAAAATTAATTATTCCATTTATTGTTGGTGTTGTTACATCTTGTGGATCAATGCCTTTAACACCAAATTTTTTACGAATAGCCTCAATATTAAAACTTAAATTTCCCCTGTTATTAACTAAAAAGTTTTGTACCTTTGCTTTTGCAATATCCCTAAAAGCTTTATCAATTCTATTCATGTCAGACTTTGTTGTCTTTGAACCATTTTTCATAAGTTCATTTTGATAAATTAATTTTAAAACTACTTCTTCTTCCTTAACTTTATCTTCAGTTAAATCAGGTTCATCCAAGAGGTTTTGCCATGCGTCTATTACATTTCTTTCTGCAACATTGAGAGCAGCTACATTTACAAGAGTTGATTTTTGTGCTGATGCTCTTGCGTAAGATTTTCTATAGCTATCAAATATATTGTTAGCATTTAAAGATAATTTTGCAGACAAATTTCTTACAAGGGCAGGGGATGTTGCTTGTAAAACCTCACTGTATCCTAAAATAGTTGCATCTAAATCATCCCTTAAAACAGTAGGACTAACCATTTTTTTATTGGCTTCGAAAGCAAGTTCATCAAATCTTTTCTGTGCATCTACTGTAACTTCATTTTCTACTGTAGCTAATGCTGCTTCTTTTGCTGAACGACCAAATACTGTGGGTGCAAAGTCAAGAAGATTTTTTCCTTGCTTTTGTGCTTCTAATAGTTCTTCAAAGGTTGGTGCATTGGCAGCTCCAAACTCTTGACCTTCAATACGTCTTTGTTGTGCTGCTTGGTTAAAAAAGAAATTAGACATTTGACTAAGCTGACTAGTCAAAGCATTAGCTGATCGAATACCTTCAGTTAAGGCTGCACCTCTTGCCCCTTGAAAACTAGCGGTCATCAACCCCGTACGCTTATAAGGAGCTACCATTAGCCAATCCTCGCTGCATTAAGAAAACCACTTGCCATTGTCATAGTTCCAGCAGCAATTCCTCCTTCTTTGGCTATTTCCCCGGCCTTAATTAAATCAGCATATTGTGCTTCGCCTGAAAGTTCAGCAAGTTGTGTGTTGACATCTGATTGAATTAAATCAGTAATTGCCGGAGAAAGAATTCTCGTGTTGATCGCAAGGTTAAATGTAGAGGGATCAACTCCTCTACGATACGAACCAGCATTGGCTGAAGCAAGTGTTTCATTGGCTCTTCTAAGTATTTGTGCAGTTTGTTGTCTACTTCTATTGGCTTCAAAGCGATACTTCAGACGTTCATTCTCTGCCTGAACATTGTATCGTTGTTGCGTTAATGCACCAGCTCTTCTTTGCTGTTGAGCAGCCATCATATTTGTAGCTAGTGCAGCACCTGTAAATATTGTTCCAATTGTTGCCATTAGTTCGCTGCCGTACTTAGTTTATATTCTACGGATAAAACCGTCATGAATAGTGGTTGAGATTGAGAAAAGGTAATCTGTGCTGTTTC
>CEQR01006531.1_pt1 | contig 11558 bp, 12 predicted proteins | sample 530901 | NCBI WGS metagenome assembly CEQR01 (sample SAMEA2621085, study PRJEB7988) | marine metagenome | isolation source: saline water (ENVO:00002010), including | reverse complement strand
AGAAGATCTTTCATAGATTCGCACATCTCCTCTATGAGTTGTTCTGTGTTTTTCATAATATTGTATTAAATTTAATTTCCACTAATATAGTGAAAAATTTTTATTCAAACAATATCCTGCTAATTTTTTGGTAATGAACTGTTAAATCAGATGTTTTAGATCCTGCTTTTTGCTCTACTCCAATATAAGGTATTAGATCCTCATCGTCTTTTAATGCTAGTGATTTTGTTGTTGTTGAACTTTGAGTTGCTCCACCAGCTGTTGCTGAGGTAACTAAACCATATTGAACATCATTTACAAATACAGAAACCTTTCTATTTACGTCTATTTCTATTCTAAGCCTATAAGTATTAGAGGCGGTTACCGCTATACCTAGGTCAGTAACATAATCAACAACAGATCCACTTGCATCTGTAGAATAAACAAAATGTAAATTAGCGTTTGTTGTTAATGTCCCATCTGTATCATCTGTGCAGAAAAGAAAATAAGCTTGATCAGTGTCAGTTGTGTATAAAGGATCTAGTGATGACTTTAGTCCAGCAAAAAAAGTATAGTCAGTTATAGTAGAACTTGTAGTAACAGCACACTGCCAATCTACTTGATTTTCAGTCCCCCATTTTATATGTGTCCAAGCTGATTGATTAGTATCTAGATGTGGAGCTATAATAACTTGATCACCATTTGCTCCGTCTGTAGTTAACACTATACCAGCACGACTTCCTGACCACGTGACATCATCAGTAGAGGAGTTATGTCCAACTAACTCAAAGTCTGTATTAGCTATAGCTCTAGCTACAATAATAGCATCATTATCACTATGACTAGCATCCGCATTTGTAAGAGGTGCTTGTAAAACAGAATTTGAAGCAGGTAATCTTTTAAAGAACTCTTCCAAGTAATATCTTTTAGAATTTGCTCTAAGGTTTCCTGTTCCCATTACCTCTACATCTGCATTAATACTAACTTTATCGTTAGTAGTATCTACAACAAATAAGCTTGTATTACCACTACGAGTAATTTTAAAAGCATCTGTGCTTGTTCCTAAAGAAAATAACGCTGTACCAGAATAATTTCCAACATGTAGAGTACAAGTAGGAACAGTTTGATTAATACCAAAGTAAGACGTTTTACTTGTTATTCTAGAACTAGAATCTTCCACATACAAATATGTATTATTTCCAGGAGAGCTAGGATCTATATCTCCAATCTTAGTGTTATACCCCCCTAAATTATCTCCAACATAAAACTTATTGTATCCATTAGTATTTTGAACTAATATAGACTGAGTAGAAGTTCCTATTATATGCAGGTTAGCTCTAGGAGTTGATGTAGTAGATAAGTTAAAAGATAAACTACCAACTATGTTAACTCTTGATTTCCCCAGAGATAAAGCACTTTGAACGCCATCTCCATCTTCTATTACAGTTGGAGTAGATCCGTTAAATCCTACTGTCGATTGAGTTTTTAATAGAGTTTTATAACTATCTTTTATACTTTGTCCTGTTAGTGTCGCCATTATATTTTATTATTATTAAGTTACTGCTAGAGTTAATGTTGCTCCCCATAAATATTCATCGTCAGCTCCTAAATCCACCTTTATCAGTAAGTCTTGAGTAGCACCACCAGCTATAGTATTACTACTTAAAGCTTTATTTTCATTTCCATCGGCAGTTGTAGAAGTTACATTGTCAGTGGCACCAGTTTGATAATTATAAGACATTATAGTAACAGCACTAGAAATATTACTACTCATATGAACCTGAACATGCGTAACTGTGTGTCCAAAAGGTATTTCAATGTGAGCATACAATTCGTCACTAGCAGAATATTGATGTATACCCAACTTATTAGTTTGTTGATCTGCTGCAAACACAGGTCTTCCTGAGTCTCCATTTCCTATAAATTTATCAGGCATAACCTTCATTGTAGTTGTTTGAACCACAACCTTACCATCTGATGAAGGCATAGAAGCAGAATTACCACCCTGTTCAAAAGTTATAGTTCCAGCAGCATCTAATATAATATTACCATCAGCGGCAAATTCAATGTGAGCAGCAGCAGCATTAGCATCTACAGTTGTAAAAGTAGCTTGACCATCAGCACCTATAGTTAACTGTAAAAAATCATCTGTATTACCATTTGTATAAAAGAATGTATCACCTCCAGCATTGTCTATTTTAAGATCTCCATCTATATCAAGTGTTAAGTGAGCAACAGTAGTGTCCGCATCCACCGTTGCTATGGTAGTAGCTCCTTCAGCACCTACAGCTATAGTAGCGTAATCATTTGGATTAGCAGAGCTTTTTATAATTATATCAGCACCAGCACCATTTGTAGCCGCTACATCTATACCGTAATTATTGGTTGCATCAGTAGATCGAAGGTATAAACAAGTGTTTGTATTGCTACCATTAGTATTTGCACTATCTACTGCTACTTCGATACCCGTTTGATTAACGGTACTATTAGCATCGTTACTTGTAGCTGAATCAGTGCAACTCATCTTAAAACCAATGTATCTATGTATATTACCGTCACCAGTATCACCACTTTTAGTGTAATCCCAATCTCCAAAAACACCTTGTAGGTTGCTATAGTTAGCCGTTCCTGTTTTAGTAATATTAAAATCTGTCATAGATGCTGTTGTTAAATCATTAGCCACAACATCTATTACGGGGGCAGTTGTGTTAGCAGCATTTATATCTAGAGCTATTTGATCTGGATCAAAATTCTGAATCTGAACCGTTGGAGCTCCAGTAGCACCTGCACTAGCGTGACTAGCAACTTCAAGAATTCCATTTGGAGCATCTGAAGTGGCACCAATACTTATTCTATTGTTTCCTGCATCAAGGAAGAACATGTGTGTTTCATCGTCAGACTCTATTCTAAAGTCAGCATCTGCACTATCTTCATTAAATACCATAGCGGTACCATAACTTAAACTTAAAGTTCCTCCTGCTGTTATAGAAGTGTCTCCTGTAGAGTCAATATCTAATATACCAGCGTCAATATCTACAATAGATCCAGCATCAGCATTTCCACTTATAAGAATAGCAGTTCCAGCTGTATGATCTGAGCCTAGTGTCAGTTGCCCATCAGCTGAAGTTGTTGACACCATAACATTATCAGCTCCTCTGAACGTAGCATTATCTCCCGCTGTTATTGTTATATCGTCTACAGCGTCTATTGTTATACTGTCAGCTGAATCTATATCAATATTTCCGTCAATAACCATATTTAAGTGAGCTAATGCTGCATCAGCATCTACTGTTGTTAGAGTTGTTGCTCCATTAGCTTCTACATCTATAGTAAAATAGTCAGCATTATTAGCACTACTCATAGCTTTAAAATCTGGACCCAAACCATTTGTTACTATAGTTTCTATTCCGCTAAGATTATCTCCACCTAAAACCTGTACATCCAAACCTTTATTAGTTACAGTTCCACTAGCATTTAAATTAACAACAGTGATCTTTTGACCTGTCATGTTCACAGTCGCACCAGCATTATTTGTGGCACCATCATAAATGTTAATTTGAGATCCTGTGATATCACTTGTTGCGGAAGCCCCTGTTACAGCAGTTTTATCAAAATCAATATTATGGATTACCTGAGTTACACTACTGGTTACAGATGTGTTATTAATATCAAGAAAAACAGCGTTACCTGTTGTAAGAGTAGAACTGGATATATCTATAATGTTAGCTGTTGTATTATTAGCTTTTATATCTAACGCTATCTGATCTACATCAAGATTTGATATTGTAGCTGCAGCGGTGCCTCCGTCTGTTGGATTTTCTATGAATAGTTTTCCCCAGGATTTTGCTGCGGTTCCTAAACCTCCTTCCTGATCGGCTCTGGGTACTACGTTTGGTGTTGCCATATTATTTCTTTTTTATATATTATTTATATTTAACCTTCACTATTGTAAGGGTTAGGGAATACTGTAGCATCTATTGGTTGAACATCTCCTCCAGAGTCTACATTCCAATATCCCTCATCGTATGTTAATTCTAATTCATCATCAGGATCTTGCGGCATGTAATCATATACTCCATTAACTAATCCTGTAGCTGTGTCTAAATCCCAAGTATCATTAAAATCATACAAGGTTGGTATAGGTGTTACTGCGTCATATGTGCTTCCAGATAGAGTTGAGGTTGTTGCCTCCCACATGTAGTCTTCTATGACTACCGCTGTAGAAGAAGATCCAGCACCCGCTAAATCTCCAAAAACTAATGAAGCTCCTAACCCTAACGCCATATCTTAATGTTTTGGTGCCAGGTAACATATTACTCCTCCATCAGCATCAGCAGCCTGCATTTTAAAAGTCGTCCATCTTCCGTATATTGTAAGACCTTTAGGGAATATTGTTCCAACTAAAATATCTTCTCCTCCTGTTCCTTCATCTCCTGTTCCCGCTGCGTGAGCATGGTTAGCTGTGTTTGGAAATATTCTAGATCCTGAAGCAGTATTCTCACAAGTCAAAGTATTTATAGTTGTGTCTGCCATAAATGTTATAGCACATATAATCTTTGTTGAAGGTGGAGTTACTAGGTCTGTGTCGTTAACAAATATTGATCCATACTGTCCTAGAGTAGCTTCTTGAGCTTTTGTTCCTGATAATGCCATTTTATTTTCTTTTAAATTGTTCCGTACAAATATAGTAATTAATTCCAAATATAAGAAATATTTAGTATATTTGATCTATTATAATTAAATTTAAGGTTTTGGACAGGGATAATCCTCTTAAGTACTACAGGAATGTTTTATTTAAGTTTAGAGATAAATATGATCTTAAAGTGTCTGATATAGAGTTTTTATTCTTTGTATATGACATGGGGTTTTTTACAGGTTTAACTATAGCTAAAGACTACAAATGCTCTAATAGCTTTATAACTAGGAACCTTCCAGACCTAATGAATAAAGGATATGTAAAAATATATCTCGAGAAAGCACACAATAGAGCTAGAAGATATATGATATCTCAAAGAGGAAAAATATTAGTTACTAAATTTTATAGAGAACTAAAAGAATATAATTATGGCTTACATGAATAAAAAAAAGAAAAAGTATAAACTTAACAAAAACGTTAAAAAAGCTGTTGATGGACAAATAGTAGAAGACGTAGTGGAGGGGGTAGCAGACGCTCCTGAGGCTATTGCTGAATGGTTTATGGAGTTTCTAGAAAAACTCTTTACTGGAATAGCGGAGATAGATCTTGGAGCAGGGCTTGATAGTATTGTAAACTTTTTAAGTGGTGGTGGCGGAAATAAAATCACCAGCAAAAGAGGAACTTCTGAAGGTGTGAATATTAGTGGAAGATCTGGAGGAATAAATCCTAACACTTTTATGAGCTTTACTAATCTTCCAGGAATGGGGACAGAATGGTTTTCAAATGTTTACGAAACTGGAGATTGGAACCATGTACCAATGGGTACTGGTCCAGGATCTAAAATAGATTTTCCTGAAGGTGTATCAACCGATGAAATATCTCCTGACGCTTTTAATAGCTTACTTGATCAATTACATGGATATAATTACGACTACCAAGGAGATATAGATAAAAAAAATAGATGGAATCAGGGAAATTGGTCTAGACGTGCATCTCCTGTAGTAAGAAATTATGAAACAGAGGGTGGGGACACTCTAAGGTTTGACGAGGATTGGTTCCATAGAATAATAAATCTTCATCCTGAGGTTATAGCAATTCTAGATCAGATGCGATTTAACTTTCCTAAAAGAACAAACTATTCTAGTAAAAAGCTACAAGACAAATACAAGCTAAAAGATGGAAGGTTTAATACTTCTGATAGAAGATTCCTTCAAGATATAGAACCGAAAGCTCTCATGGGATATATTAAAGATCTGCAAAAAGGTGCTAATAGATGGCTTAAACACCGTACTCCAGGAAGCCTACCTAAAGGAAACCCTCTTTTTGATTTATTTATTAGCCAAGCATTGTTTAATGATCCCAACATGACTCTTCAAGATGTCGATCAGGTGTCAGAACTTTTAAAAGGTGAGAAGGTTCAAGATGCCATAGCTGACAAGTATCCTGACTTTATTTCTGAAGGAAGCTTAGAATCGCTTGGACTTGGTAGTAGTGGTTACTCTTTTAATCCTGGAGCTCAAGGAGGGGCTTATGAAATGAGAGGTGGTACGATTAGTGATGAATTTAAACAAAAAAGGGGACCAAATTATAAATTTGTCTCAGGTACTCCCCAAAGTTATATAGAGAACTTTGAGTTGGCTGGATTTGAAAACGAGAGCGATGTTAATGACATGTGGTTATATCTTCAGAATGTATCTATGGGAGAAGATAAAAAAGATAATCTAGGAAAATTCGATGTAGCTCAAAAACTTTTAGAGAGCGATGATTTTTTTGTTAAGTTTAATGAAAAGTATCCAAATACTAAACAGGTGTTTGACGCTAGGAGAGATAAGAATATATTAAAGGGAGACGCTCAACTACAGCAGTGGATTAATTCGGATCAGATTCATTTTGATGCGGAATCGGGTAGACACTACAGAACTAATCAAAGAGGAGCAAATAGAATATTTTTAACACCAGATCAGGAAGGGGTTTATAGACAAGCTGCGATAGATAAGTGGTTTGATAATTCTGGATGGCAGAGTGCTATAGATCAACCTACTGAAAGTCTAGAGAAGATAGATTTAGGAATGGTTCCGTCTTCAGGGGTTGACAATTTACAACTATCTAAGAAAAGACCTCTTTCATTTACAAGTGATGATTCTGTAGATGTTAGTGGTGATATAAACGATATAAACAATAATCAAGGTTCAACAAACAATAATCAAAGTTCAGATTTTGCTGGTAGGCAAAAAAAATCTATTAACGCTATTCTATCTTCTGTTAAGAACCAGACACATGTAAAAACTGGAGAAGAATATGGTGGGGGAGATCTAAAAAGAGATGCGAATATTATAAAAAAGGAATTTGGAGACGAAGCTTATGACTCTTTAATGAAACAGCTAGAAGACCTACCTTCAGTAAGGGAAACATCTTCATCTACCGTAGTTGAGGGGGGAGACGTAGATAATAGAGTAGATAATAGAATGGCTAATAGAGACAGGTCTAGAGTCAACAAAAATAATAACAAACAACCCCTTGTCGCTTCAGCGGAAGGTGGTGAAGGTGGTGAAGGTGGTGATGCTGATAAGTCAGTAACAGAACAAATACAAAATATAAGGAATAGAAAAGTTGAGGGTGAAAATGAATTACCGACTAAAGAAGAGTTTGAGAAAGAGCAGAAAGAAAGAATAGAAAATCAAGAAAAACAATGGATGGCATGGAATGCTGCTCAGCAAGCAAAGAATAAAAAACCTTGGTGGGCGGTGTCAGATGAATATGAGGCTTATACAGATTACACGCCAATTTTTGCTAAAGATGGAGCATTTGGACCGAAATACAAAAGCTTTAAATCATTTGAAAATGGAGGAACAGTAGATAATCCATTTAAATCTGCAGCTGACAAATTTAGAGGTAGAGGATCTTCAGGATTTGGTTCTGGGTTTAAAATACCTACACTTTATGAGAGTAGAGAAGATACTACTAAAGCTGGAGAAATATATTTGGAGGCTAAGATAATAGGAATAGAGAATGAGATAGATAAGTTTAAGCAGATTATGGATGTAGATAGCGAAGAAGATAAAGCTAAGTTAGCAGCTATGCAAACAAGTCTTGAAGAAACTAAAGAGGAGCTGTTTATGCTTAGAGGTGGTCAAGTTACTAGAACCAGTATAAACATGGAAAACAATAATAATAATGACGATAATTTATTAGAAGAATAATGGGAGAAACAATGATGGTAATAATAGAGGGTGTAAGTGATCACTCTAAAGAAATGAAAAGCAACGGTCATAGCGGTGAGATGGACGTAATGGGATATCAAACCAAAAACTTTCATATATGCCCAGGAGCACAAGAGTCTTTTGATGTAATGATAAAACAAGGACATAGAGGAGAAGATGCTGACGCTTTAGTTAACTTAGCCATGTTAGTTGATGAGTACCTAGGTATGGAAATAGAAGCATTAGAATCGGGAGCCAATCCTGGTTTAGTAAAAGGAATGATAGACAAAGGTAACAGTGCTATGTTTCACTTAGGATCTTTAGCTAATAAGCTAGGAGATGAAGCTATGATACAATTATTTGATTTTATGCCTGGTCACGTGCTTAAAGCTATGGGTATGGAAGATGAATCTATATCTATGGAAGAAATGAATGAGGAGCCTATATCTATAGAGATGGGTGGAGGACCTTGTTAACTCCTTACTTTAGATCTGTTTTTTCTGTATTCACGCCTAGCGGCTTTACATCCTTCACATCGACACCCCTTTCTATACGCTGTAGTTGAAGGACATGGAGCCCCTTCTTTTACTCTAGCAGCCGCATAATTACAGGAGGCATGTGAAAAAGCTATATTATCTAAGCTAAAGAAATTACCTACAGGATCGTGAGTATCTAGCCATGGAGTCTTATGCTCTATAGTCATTCTCTTAGCTGTTTCTATTTCTGCACCACACTGATAGCACCAGTTAATTTTGAGACGCTTAGCTAAACTAAATAATAATTCCTTCTTTAATCTGTTTGATGCGGTACTGGGATTCATCCCTAGCTGTTTAGTTTTTTTAGTTTTAATACACATTTTAAAATTTTAATTTTCTACCTGGATTTAATTCTGTTTGTTTATTTTCTGTTGGCATTTCAAAAAGTAAATTATTGTCTGACAACCAAGATATCCAATCCTCCTTTTTTTGCACACTAGCTGGAGCCATAGAAACTAAACTTCCTATTAAATTATTCATAATATCTTGAAAATGCTCTTTAGGCTTATTCTTATTAATAACTTCGTGGGCAATACCTAATATGTTAGTAGCTAAAGGTCCTACCTTTTCCCCAGTATATAGTCCAGATAAAGTGTGTCTTAACGCATCTTCCTTGTCAAAATCACCAGGTCTTCCTTTTGTTTGCACGTCTGCTATAGATCTAGCTGTTTCAGAAGCCTTATCCATAGGTTTGTCTAGAAGGTTATCTATTGTATTTTCTAATTTATAAAGTTCTTCATACATTGTGTCACCCCTTTTATACGTTTCACTGTCGTCTTCCACCAAGTTGTTACCCTCTTCCGTTTCTTTAGGGAGTGTAAAACCTCTATCCTCTTTAATCAAAGGCTCTTGCGTCTTACCACCGTCTTCATAGTTTAGCAGTCCTCCAGTAGAAAACTCCCTCCCAATCGTATCATTAGAAGATCTAGATTCTAAAAACTTTCTGTATTCATTCTTCTTTCCCTCTATATCCTCCTCTGTAAAGTTAGGATTGCTATTGTAATTTCTATACCAGTAATCAACAACGGAGTCAATATCTGTATCAGGAAGTGGTTCGGGAGAAATAGCGTATTTTATTCTCGCAGATAATGCAGATGCTATCTCGTCATTACCCTCTAGCAAACTTTCTAAATTACTTCTATCTGAGCTTATAGCTTCATACTTATTAAAGTAATCATTATAAACCTTGTCATACCTAGGAGATCTCTTTGTTACCAGATCACTTAAAAACCCATCATCTATAGACCAGTGTGAATTAGTATAGTCCCTGTTGTAAGCGTCCTCATTGGCTCCAAAGGAATTTTCTAAAAAGGCTGTAGCCTCCATTAAAACCCTTAGCTTATCTTTTTCTTCTGTAGCGTCCTTATCCACAACCCAGTTTATAGCGTCTTGAATACTCTTAGATCTTTTACCAGAAGGTACTGTGCCGCCCTTTTGAAACTTCTTAAGCATAGTAGCTCTAGCGGGGGGATATATAAGATCTAGAACTTCTTTTTCAATTATAATACCATCCTGAGCCTTTCTTGTATTATTCCTTTTTACATAACTACCTCTAGCGTTACGATCCCCAGGAGTCCTGGTTTTATTACCCCTGTTCTTAGATGGGCTTTCTAATACTATAGATCCGTCAGACATATGAGAAACATCCTTACCGTCCCCATTACCGTATGTACCCTTGTCCCTATTGATCTTGTTAAGCTTAGCACGCTTATTCTTAGCCTTAGGGCTGCTGTGAAACTTTTCGTATTCCTTTTTGTAATTTCTGGGCATAGGGCAAATATATAAAAAAAATGTGAGATAAGTGTAGGTTGGGGATAATAATATAATGTAACACACGTCCGAGCAATACCGAAACCGATATTTTTTAGGGGGGTAGGTCACTATATCTATGTATACACGATTTGAAACGTCGATTTTTGCAACTATTATCTAAATACATACATATAATATACACCACTACCCACACCCCAAATAATAATATATATATATATACATACCCGAAGTCTGTTTGTGTTTTGTTTTGATTGTTCGACAAAGAATCCTAGCGATTGACTATGTTTTGTGTAACACGTTCAAGCAGGGGCTAACTCCCTTACCAATTTAATACATAATCTACCTAACATACTGAAATCAAATTTAAGCCACATTTTCTTACACCTAAGAAACTTTCTATCTATTGTGAAGCTCTACTATTAAAACTCTCTGTTTTTTCATTAGAATCAATCTACCTCTGATACCTCATATAGATATTTATTTACAACTTTTTTCCTCGAGAGAATGAAAATAATTTACATTTTATTTGGAAGTTATTTGTTTTTTACTTTACATTTGTACCATACGATTGACACAAGGTTAATCACTAACTAAAATTATACAACTATGAAAAACTTAATGCAATATCTTGAACAAGAACTTGAAGAAACTTACAAATTTATTGGAGATGATTATCAAAAAATATCTAACGAAACGGACTGTGATGAGGACATGATGAGAGCATATGATTTAGGTAGATTTGATACACTACAACGAATTAAACGATTATTAAATAACAAAAAAATTACTAACTAAAATTATACAACTATGACTAATGAACAATTATTAAATAAGTATAGAAAGATACTTAATCAGATTGCTACAATAGGCGATACAGGTGGAACTCATAACGATACTTGGCGATATAATTGGCTAGGAGCAAAAGAAGATTTTTATGACCTTGAAGATTCTATTGGAGAAGGTAATACTATTAATGGTATTCAAGTACAAGGTATAACAGATGGCTCTTGTATAAGTATAATGAAAAGATTAGATAAGGCACTAATTGTAGCAAAGACAATAAGCAAGATAGACAAACTTGAAGATATTCTAGATGAGAATATACAATACGGATAAACTAAATTACTAACTAAAATTATACAACTATGAATGAATTAATCGCACAATTTGAAATGGAACAAGCTAACATGAGTACAAGTGTAAGCGACACAATCAACACTATCAACAAGGCTTTGACTCCGTTTAGCAATAAACAAGCACATATTGACATAATGAACAGTATTACTGACGAGGTCTAATAGACCGAAACAAGTCCCACACTAACCCTCTGAGTATGATAATAAATACAGAGTATAAACAAACAAGAATTATCTGAAAGAAAGACAAAAATAAAAGGGACTTGTCTAATACTAATAACTAAAAACTATAACTATG
>CEQR01004823.1_pt1 | contig 11561 bp, 25 predicted proteins | sample 530901 | NCBI WGS metagenome assembly CEQR01 (sample SAMEA2621085, study PRJEB7988) | marine metagenome | isolation source: saline water (ENVO:00002010), including | reverse complement strand
ATTGAGTTTAGATTTGTAGTAAAAGAAAAATACAAAGTATCTAAACAAGATTTGCATGAGTTTTTGAAAGACGAAAACATATCTAGGATAGAGTTTTTTGAACCAAGATTATTTATGAAACATAATAATCAAGCAAAGCTAAAAACTTTTAGAGAGGTTTTTAGAAACGAGAAGTTTACAGGTATAGATGATTTCATTTTACCTGACGAAGAACTGGGATATAAATTTATATGACATGGATGCATTAATAGAATTATTAGTAACATTTTTTATATGCTTTATGATCTCAGGTATTATTAGTATAATTTTAACAGAAATAGTAAAACGAACATGAATTTAAGAGAATTTTTAATGAGTCATGTGTATCAAACTATAAAAGCAAAAGATTACAATGAAGAAAAAACCATTGAATATCTTACTGATTTTATAGATGAGATAGACAATGTAAAAGCAGATGTTTCTGAACAAAGAAGAGTCTTTATAAGAAACAAAAGATTAAGAACATTAAGAAGAAGGTTAAGTAAATTAGGAATAAATGAATTGTCTTGATTTATTTAGTGGTATAGGTGGTTTCTCATTAGGCATGAAACAAGCTGGTATTAATATAGACCACCACTTTAATAGTGATATTGACACCTATGCAAACGCAGTATATAAGTATAACTTTAAAAATAGTAAAAATGTCGGATCAGTTACAGATGTTTCAGGAAAACAACTCCCAAAAATTGACATCATCACATTTGGAAGTCCTTGCCAAGATTTCAGTTTGGCTGGAAAAAGAAGTGGGATGGGGGGAGAAAGAAGTAGCCTTATCACAGAAGCAATTAGGCTCATTTGGGAATGTAGACCGAGTGTATTTGTCTGGGAAAATGTTAAAGGAACATTCTCCTCAAACAATGGTGAAGACTTTTGGGCAATTATCAAAGAGTTTACCAACATTGGGGGCTATAGACTTGAATGGCAACTGCTTAACACAAAATGGTTTTTACCCCAAAATAGAGAGAGAATCTACCTTGTCGGACATCTTGCAGAAGGAAACACCAAAGAAGTATTTCCTATCGGAGAAGATGACAGAAAGATTACTAAACTACGAGAAGTCCACAGAGTAACTAACTTTAGTGAAAGAGAGTTTGGTTGGAAAGATTACTCACCTTGTCTAGCGGCAAGAGATTATAAAGATCCAAAGCTAGTTAAGGTTGCAGATTATAGAAATGATGAGGGTATGAGATACAGAAAAGATGGAGACTCTCCTTGTTTATCGGCAAGAAGACATAGCGAAAAAGATCCAAGTACAATGCCACCAATAGTTGTAGGAGACTACAGATATGATGAGGGATTTAGAGAAAGGAAAGATGGAAATGCTCCATCACAGTTATCGCAATTTGGTGCTTTGTCTGGTAAGACTTTAATAAAATCTAAACACAAAACGGTAAGTGACGATACACATATTAAAGTAAACGATAAGGTAATTAATCCATTAAAAGGTACAACAAATTATGGTTGGCATTTAGAACAAAATATATATGATAAAAAATCAATGACCAGATCATTAAAATCAACGGAAGGAAGTGGTAATAAGCCAAAAGTTATTATAAAAGATTTGATAAGAAGACTTACTCCGATAGAATGCGAAAGACTACAAGGTTTCCCTGATAATTGGACCAGGTATGGAGACTTTGATGGAGAAATAAAAGAAATATCTGATACACAACGATACAAGCAATGTGGGAATGCAGTAACAGTTGATGTAGTCAGAGAAGTGTTTAGTAAATTATACCCACAAACGAAATAATTTTAGTGTGTAATGAAATTAAAAATATTATTAGTATATTGTAATCTACCTTTTCATACAGTGGGTAGATTTCATAGACTTTTAGTTTAGTTTAAAATAGAATTAGGGTAGCCTTAGGGTTACCCTTTTCTTAAATGATTATATTATGATTAGATTTTACAAAAGAAAAAATACTCTTCATGTATCGTACTATGAAGATGATCAGAGGATCAGGAAGTCAACAGGAATTACAGTTGATGGTTGGAATCAAAAAAAGCAAATGGCTTTTGGAGAAAATGCAGATAGTATAAACGAAAGGCTATCTGAAATTAGGTATGAGGTGTCAAACAAAAAGACATTAGATAAAATATATCTGATGGATGTAAGTGGTGAATATTGTAATGAAAAATATTCTACGTTTGGAGAGAGACTAGCAGAGAGGACAAGAATAGGTAGACGTACAGTACATAATCACTTAGTAAAGTTTGAAGAAGACACGGGTATGTCATTGAATATAGGGTACTGTAATAAGTACAACTCCATAGAGAAACATAAAAAGATGGAAGTTATCAATGATTATGCATACGAACTCAAAGAATACTTTTCAAGTGTTAGTAAGTCTACACTATCTCAGTACATGAAGTATGTGTGTAGTGTACTAAACTTTGGTAAAAAGAAGTATGATGTTGAGATAGATCAGGACATATTCAAAGTCAAACAACCTACCTATGATGTAGATGTGTTAGGTGTTGAGGACTTTAAAACATTTATTGAAAAGTCTTATGAGAGTTATAAAGACAAGGGAGCTTTTGTTTGTTTACTTACTGCTATGACAGGTGCAAGGATTAGTGAGATACTATCTTGGACTCATAGAAACAATATAGTAGATGGTAACATTGTATACTTACCATTGAAGAATAAGAAGCATCAGAGGGGTTCTATCACAATCCCGATTGATCAGCGATTACAACAAGTTATTGACTACCACAGAAAGAACAACAAGAAAAATGATTATGTATTTTATGGGTACGCATACTCCATGACAAGATTATATTTTAAATCGTTCTGTGATACTCTAGATTTTATGTCTACAGAGAAAACAAAGATCAGGCTTGATGCAAACGACAATGTTATACAAGACAGAAAACCTTTGAAAGATATAATTACGATACATAAAATACGTGGTAGTTTTATATCAAACATGGCAATGTCTGGTGTGTCTCATGAGACAGTAAAGTATTTTTCTGGACATAAACAAGATAGCAGAAGCTTTGCTAGGTACGTAGGTGTGGACAAAACACACGCAAAAGATTCTTACAATAACTTTGCTAATAAAGTTAGTAATTCTAATAATTTTAGTACATTGTCAGTGGATGACAAAGAAAGGTACACTAGTTATTAGAGATTGGATTATAGATATAGATGATAACATAATGACTAGTGGCGAAAAGATGATGAAGTTTAGCATTTTTAAAGAGTACATGATGTCTAAACATCCAAATATTGTAGGAAAATTTAAGATTAAAAGTTATCTTACGGATGACTTAGAAATAAAGAGGATGGTAGCTTGGGATAGTGTTGTAGAAACTGCCATCAAGGAACAAATTATTTAAATAAATTATTATGAATACATTAAAAACTGTCAATATAAAAGGCAAACAATACGTTATGGTTACGGAGAGAATGAAGTACTTCCGTGAAAAATTTAGAGGTTGGTCTCTAATATCTGAAGTTGTAGAACTTACAGAAAAAAGAGTTGTAGTAAAAGCAACGGCATACGATGATAAAGATAGACCCAGAGCAACAGGACTTGCTTGTGAAAATTCAGATTCATCATTTATAAACCAAACAAGCTTTGTAGAAAACTGTGAGACATCTGCTTGGGGTAGGTGTTTGGCTAATCTTAGCATCGGAATTGATTCTAGTATAGCTTCTGCATTAGAAATGCAAAACGCAGTAAGAAATCAAAAAGAGGATGGTTCACCGATCACAAAAAGAGCTATTTAAAGATGTTTGGCAAACAAGGAAACGATTTTGTTACGTCTGTAAAAAGTTTCTTGGGCATATCCCAAAGACCTTTTTCTTCGCACACATCCTCTCCAAAGGAGCGTACCCAAGATACAAGTTTTATAAGAAAAATATTGTTCTTCTTTGTAGGGATTGCCATTATAAGTATGACTTTCAGGGGGGTTGTAAAGAGGATGAAAGATTCACAAGACTCTTACAAAGAAAACAAAACTTAAAAGAACAATATTATCGTGAAAAAAGTTAGCATAGATAACTACGATTTTTATCCTTATCACAATCTTTCAAGATCAGAATGGTTGCAAATTAGAAACTCATTTAAACTTTGTTTAGGTGGATCAGATATGTCTGTCGTATGTGAACACAATGAATACACCACCAAAGCAAAGTTGTTTGATGAAAAATTAGGACTAATAGAACCTACTGATCTATCAGATAATCAAAGAGTATTTTGGGGTACAATTCAAGAACCAGTTTTAAGGGTTGTATCTCAGTACTATGATCTATACGGAGAAAAAAACAACTACCTTATGAATATGAAAGACTTTAACATATCTAGTAGTAATACCAGGTCTGGTTATAAAGTAAACATAGATGGTGGAAACAACAAAGTCTACAGAAAGCATTTAGCATTTGACTACACCACACAAAACAAAAAACTTCATTGGTTGTTTGCTAATATAGACGGCATGGTTACTGACGATGCTAAGACAGATCAAGAAGTTATAAACAAAATAGAAAAGAAAAAACAATTAGTAAAACCTAAATCAATCATAGAACTTAAAACTATGGACAAAACGGTTTACGATAAATGGAACTCAACAAGAAACAAAGGACTACCTGAGGGATATATAGATCAAATCATGATGTATATGGCTACATACTTAGATCTTAATGAAGATTTAGATTCTTACATTTTTGTTTTAGTAAATGGAAACGGACTAGTGGGATATCATATAGAATACAATCAGTATGTTGTAGACTTTTTACTTGAAAAGAGTTATCAGTTTTACAATTTACTTTTACATGGACAAGATATTATAAACAACTCAAAGAATGATGAACAAATGAAGATGGGACTTGATGAGATACGTCCAGAAGCAGATGATTCATTAGCGTATCAAAACTATATGAATAAAAATTATCTTGAAAGACTTGACCCTACAAGTAAGATGATAGGTGATGATAAGATTTTAGAGATAGCAGAAAGGTATACAGAGATTACAAAAAAATTAAGTCAATTAAATAAAGATAAGAGATATCAGACTAATCTTATAAGAAGTTATTTAAATGAAAATGAGGTAAAAAAAGTTTTATTACCTTACGAAAAAGGATATATTTCATGTTACAAAAATTTAGTAGTGCGATATAATGAATAAATTTTGGATTTATCTGGCTAATATAGTTAAGTCAAACATGGTGTTAAAACCAAAAGGAGACCTTAAATTTAGAACAGATAAATCTATAGAGGGTTCAAGCATACTAGGTTACTTAGTCATGATACATATAGCAAAAGATTTATTTGATAAATCTGATGATGAAATTATGTTAGAGTTGTCACTAACAAAAAATAAATACAGACAACTACTAGGTAAGTTTCATAGAGAAGTTGAGAATGAAAATAAAAAACTTTTAACTAAAGTAAATTTATGTACGAGACATTTAAAAGAAATGAAGATTTTAAAATAAAACCATTATACAAGTCAGGCATTTTGACAAAGATAAGTGACATGAGAGACGTGAATGGTTCTAATTTAATTAAGATTGTTGTTGATATATATGAAGAGGATCTAAACAACTCTCCATATAAGCTTGAATACTATATATACGATAACAATCTAATACAAGAAATTTCATCATTTAAGGTTGGTGGCTTTATTGGTGTTAAATATTTTACTAAGTCTAAACTAAATAGAAAGACTAATTTATATTACACTAATAATATAGCTACTGCTATTGAACCTATAGAAGATGAGGTACATTTAATTAATTTTAACAAACAATTTAACAAATGGGTACATTAGCAAATATATCTATAGACTTGACTAAAGTAGACAAGGCTAGATTAGTTAAGGGAAAATACCTTAACATGACTGTTTCAGTAAACGATGAACTAGATAAGTATGATAACAATATCAGTACTTGGATGGCTCAATCTAAAGAAGAAAGAGAAAGTAAAGTTGCGAGAAATTTTCTTGGCAACGGTAGAGTTCTCTGGACAGATGGACAAATTATGGTTGGAGGTAAGCCTAAGGAGATAACATCAACTGGTGGCGATACATCAACTGAAAATTTACCATTCTAATCCAGAGTGGTTTAATCTTGGGGGGGTTATGGTTTGGTTAATATTTTTTCATCCCCCCCTTTTTTTTAGAATGGAAACAAGTATACTGATTACAATATGTGACATATTATTAAGGTCACTGAAACGAGTTATTGAATGGTCTTATGATGAACAGGTTTCTGATCGTTGGTCAAAGCATCATACTAACATTCAAAGATTATTAGATGATTTACATAAACATGGATTGAAATGAACAACCCAAAACACTTTAATATTATATCAAAAGAGAATGTTTTAAAAATGGAGTACATAAGAACTCCAAAAGAAATTTGGGATAGTCTTAGTAAAGAATTTGATTTTACAACAGATGCGTGTGCTTCACATAAAAATCATCTTTGTGATAAATATTGGACTAAAGAAGATGATGCATTGAAACAAGATTGGAATGATCAGGTTATATATTGTCATCCGATGTATGATAGATACATACCTAAGTTTATTAAAAAAGCAGTTGAATCAAATTCAAAGTGTGTTTTTTTACTTCCAAGTTCTACAAATGCAGTTTATTTTCATGAGTATATATGGGATGATGAAAATCACAGAACAAGAGATAATATTCAAATAAGATTTTTGAAAAAACCTAAAGGTCTTTACGGATACAGATTTGCAGATGATGATGGTAATCTACCTAAGACTGGTTATTTAAGACCCTTAATGATTTTAGTAATTAATTAATGAAAAAAGGATACTACGCAATACTACCAGCTAACGTAAGATACGACAAAAAACTTACACCAAATGCAAAACTATTATATGCAGAGATTACTGCATTGTGTAACAAAGAGGGATTTTGTTGGGCAACAAACGAATACTTTGCAGAACTGTATAGTATGAGTAAATCTTCAATATCAAGAAACATATCTTCACTAGTAGAAGGACAATACTTAAACATAAACTTTACAGAAAATAGAACAAAGAGAAAGTTATCTTTGAGGGTACGCAAAAATGATAAGGGGGGTACGCAAAAACAGGTAGGGGGGGTACGCAAAAATGAGTACCATAATAATAAAGTTAATAATAAAAGTAATATATACTCTTTCCAGGAGTTTTATAATGACTATGGAAAGAAGGTATCTAGGACTGCTGCTGAGAAAGCATTTAAGAAACTTACTGTAAATGATTTACAAAAGATTAAAGAGGTACTACCTCAATGGAAAAAACAATATGTAAAACAAAAAGAATATCAACCACATCCATCTACGTGGCTTAACCAAAGAAGATGGGAAGATGATTTAATAAATGATAAACAAAATGTATATAGACGAGATTACAAAGTACTCAAATGATTTAACACCTGAGGAAAAGATTATAGGGTTTTTATTTTATGTTACTTCCTCTAGAGAGAATGTCTTATCTAGGTTAGAGGATTATATGTTTTACAACCCCGTTTGTAAAGAAATATTCCAAGAGTGTAAAAAGCAATACAAAGATAAAAGAGACTTTACAATAATATCTATTATAAAATCTTTTAAGGGCAAGTATTCATCTAAACAAATCATTGAGATTGGAGAAAGGACTTTGTATGGAGATAGCGTAGATGAAGTAATATTACTTGTAAAAGAAATATACAATAGCAAAAGTCAAATGAAGATATACGAGAAGGCTATTAATAATTTAATTCATGATGTTGATTCATTTGAGGTATCTGATAATGTTATTAATCAGATTAAAAGCTTAGAGAATAAAATAGTTGAAGAATCTATTGAGAGTTTTGCAGAGGATGTAAAGACTTTTTTGACAGAGAAAGATTTATCAAAGATACCCATAGGCTACATACAACTTGACTACATATTACGGGGTTGGATAAATTCAAACATGATCGTTATTGCCGCAAGACCAGGTATGGGTAAAACTGATTTTGCATTGAACCTATCACTTAACACGATAAGACAAAACAAAAACGTAATGTTCTTTTCACTTGAGATGAGTAGAGAAGAGATAACAAAAAGGATGGTTTCTTTAGTCTGTGATATACCTAGACCTATAGACAAGTCAAATCTAAATAAATATGACGTGAGTAAGATTATAGACAAGATGGGACAGATCACTGATAACTTTATTATAGATGATTCAGGAAGAAATACTACGATGACTATGAGTGCTAAGATATCTAGAATAAAAAAAAACAAAGGCATAGGACTTGTAATCATAGATTACTTACAACTCATTGAAAACAGAGGATCATCTAGGTTTGAAAAGGTTACAGATATCTCTAGAGAAATAAAGCTTATGGCAAAAGAAAATGATGTGCCTGTAATTATCTTATCACAACTAAATAGATCTGTAGAATCTAGAGAGAACAAGATACCTAGACTATCTGATTTGAGAGAGTCAGGTGCAATAGAACAAGATGCAGATTCTGTTATGTTCTTGTATAGACCGTCTTATTATGGGATTGAATCTGAGGATGGAAAAGACATAGAAAACTTATGTGATATCATAGTTGCAAAGAATAGGCACGGCATGGATGGAGTGGCTCATTTGGATTATGATAGGAAAATCGGTAAATTTAGTTCTCAATGATTACAATATCTTGGAAAGGTAAACACATTTCACTAAATGATTGGTATGCAGGAAAGCACTGGACATACAGACAAAAGCAGAAAAATTTATGGAGAGCAACCTTTACAGATTTACTTTCACAACATAAAAAACCTACCATAGAAAAATATAGCATAGAACTTGAGTATAACTCTAGGCTTGATCCAAGTAACACTATCACAATGATAAAACTTTTTGAAGATACTCTTATAAAACTAGGATGGATTAAAGACGATTCTAAAAAGTATTGTAAGTATTTAAAGATATATCCAAACAACCAATTTTCCTCTAAGGAATATAAATTACATTTAAGTTATGATGACGTTTAGAAGTATGAATCAAAAAGAGTTCATGCAAATAATGGACCATGAAAACACAAATGCAATAGTTCTATTAGAGGGAGATAAGGTTGTATTAAGAAATATAGGATCTGGTGTGTACCACATATTCAAAGACGATAGAACACACATAACTTTAAAAAGTAATCTTCTTCAAAAGTTTAAAGAAAAACTTTCTAATTATAGAAAAAGCAAGCCAAGAAATGTTTATTATAAATAAAACTATTTCTTCTTCTTTTTTCTCTTCATTGTTTTTTTAGCGACAGACTTTTTCTTCATCTTTTTTTTGCCGCCATGACTTCCGTGATACATAATATAAAATTTAAATTATTTCTTCTTTTTTTTCTTCTTCTTCTTAGCACGTAACAAAACAAAATCTCTAGCATCTATTTTGTTGTTCTTGTTCATGTCAAGTTTTCTTTGCTTTGCTGTAAGTTTCTTTTTCATTTTCTGTGTATCTTTTGTATTTTAAATGTAGCAAACAAACTAGCACCTTTATGTTTTTTAAATTTACCTGTATGTCTCATTAGTTTATAGCTACCACCTTTTTGTTTCATCCAATGATAGCCTCTAGGAGCTTTGATTTTTTTATTTACCATTCTTACTAAACTTTTCTAGTCCTGATATACCGAATGAACCTATTGTCACCCATACAAAACTATTATAAATAAATTCATTTATCACCAAATCCTTACCAAAATATCCTGTGGCTAAATCTACTAGAGCAAAACACACCATAATTGCGAAAGAGACAAACCCTATTAATGATTTTTCATTGATGTCGTTCTCGTCTTTAAATATAGTCCACATTATCTTCCTTGTCCTTTATATTTTTTTTTGTAAAATCTTGACGTTTTATGGTTACTTGTTTTAGTTTTTGAGTGAATACCAGGTCTTCTAACCCTCTTCTTCTCTCTATAAACAAATACCTTTCTACTCCTCATCCATTTCCATTTGATGTTTACACATAGTAATCATCAAGTGAACACCATCTAATGTCTCGTTCATCTTCTCAGCCATGTAAGGAGAAACGCTTTGTTTCATAGGAACATATTGTCCTAGTATCTTTACGTGTTTAGCAAGCTGATTGTAATCATCCTCAAATGCTTGTGCATCAGGGTTCTTCTTAGCCATCATCACACTAAAGGCATTCTGTATATCTTTTTCGTGTTTCATTTTACAATATTTATAGTAAATATAATATTATTAATATAAAGTATATATCTAGGGGGTAACACTATCTTTTCTTTCTCTTACTACCTTTTTTCCTAGATTTTTCTTTTCTACCTCTGTTTATTTTTAGTGGTTCAAACCCAATTATTCTACCCCCTCTGTGCGATGCATCTTTACCATCACCATTACCATATGTGCCTTTCTTTCTGTTGTATTTATTTAATTTAGATCTATAAGTTCTTCTTTTTTTAGAAGACTGAAATTTTTTATATTCTCTTTTATAGTTTCTTTTCTTAGCTGCCACAACTTAAACATTCATCATCCCCTAATTTACAATCAGGAGCTTTTTCTACATATTTTTTTCTGTTACCTTCATCTAAAAAGCTACACGCACACTCACATAGAGTGTTAGGTGGATTCACTCCACAACAACAATATTTCATAATTTAAAATTTTAAAGTTCTTCAATCAACTCTATGAGCTTCTTCTCAATCAACAGAACTACGTTGAGTCTTTGTACACCCTCGTAGGTATCAGAGTTCACACCCTCCATCACATCCATAAGCGTATTGATTTTCTGTAAGTGTTGATTGACTCTGAGTTGTTCTTGAACTTGATCGTCAGTTATACTTCCGCTTCCTATTTGTTGTTGCATCATTTTCCTATCTTTTTGCCTATGGATAAATGTATTGATTTATTAAGAAAATCATATCCAAAAGTATAAATATTTTTTTTCTTTGACTTCATTGTAAGGTTAGGACCTAATCCTATATTACTTTTGTTTGCTTGTAACATACCACCTATATAAAACTCATTTTTTAGTGGTGGTGTTTTAGTAATTGTCGTAGTAATAGAATCTATGATCGTAGGAATATTGTAATTATATGAAACATTTCTTGACAAAAATTTATTTTGTGATATTGTATCTTCAATATATGCAAATCCTATTGAATCAATTTCTATGGTATCTGTATAAACATATTTCATATAATATTCTCTTAATATTGATACTGTGTCTATTTCAACTGGTATTAAGACTTCTTTTACCACTTCTTTGATTGTAGGTACATACTGTATGTCCTCTTTGATTACTTCCTTATATATGGTATCTCTTTTTACTACAGTTTGTATTTCTGTTTTGATGTCTCCCTCGCACTTTAGAAGTAGTCCTATAACAACCCCGATTGCAACCCATAACAATATTCTAAACAATTTCATCTTCGTGGAATAAAGTATACGTAAAACTATTTCCTATTCCCTCTTCTACTTGTCTATTACAAATTTCCATAAGAGTTGTAAAATCATCTATTGACTGTATCACTTGACATCCAGCACTGTACTTTCCGATTAAGGGTATTTTCTGCCACTT
>CEQR01110841.1_pt1 | contig 11657 bp, 16 predicted proteins | sample 530901 | NCBI WGS metagenome assembly CEQR01 (sample SAMEA2621085, study PRJEB7988) | marine metagenome | isolation source: saline water (ENVO:00002010), including | reverse complement strand
AAGACATATCTGATAATATGGGAGAAATAAAATGATTAGTTTATTAGGATCGTTACTCGGTTTTGGCACATCTTTTTTGCCAAGTGTTTTAGGGTTCTTTGAAAAGAAAGCAAAATTTAAACAAGACTTACTTATGCTTGAAGCAAAAGCAAAATATGCTGAGCAAATGTCAAAATATAAAATACAAGAGTTAGATGCTGAAGCAGATATTGCAGAAGCAAAAGCTATCTATGCTCATGCTGAACAACTTGCTAAAAATAATTCTTCTAAATTTATTGGCGCATTACAAGCATCAGTCAGACCTGTTATCACATACTTATTATTTTCTGTATTTGCTTTTGTTAAAGTTACACAAGTTATCATGGCAGTTAAGAGCGGTGGGGATGTTTTAGAAGGTATTGTTGCTGCATGGGATTTAGAAACTCAAGCTATGTTTAGTGCTGTTATAGCATTTTGGTTTGGTAATCGCATGATGAAATCAGCTAAAAAGTAGCTAAAAACAAAGAATTTACAAAAATAATTAAAAATAATTAAATTATTTTTAAAAAAGGGCTTTACTTTTTCAATGAAGTATGCTATAGTAATTATGTTGGGTTGGGAAATTCAACATTTTAATAACTTAATAACTTATAACAAGGATGAATAAAATGATTAAATTAAATAAAGTAACTAAAGAACAAGTAGCTGAAGCATTAAGAGTGTTATTAGAAAAGCAAGTAGAGATTGCTAACAGACCTAATAAACCTTATGACCCATCTGAGAATGATTGGATTAAAGAAATGGATGCAAGGGAGAGAGGTGAAGAACCATTCCAGCATGTTACCCAGCAAAGATGGAATTTTTATAAAGCAGAAGTTGGTAATCCTTTTGACATGAGAGATGAGATTATCGATGTTTGTAAAAACCCACCACAACCTGAAATTGAAGAAGTTGTGGTTAGAGTAAAACAAGATGAATTTTTAGAAACAGAAATACATGTTGGTACAAAATCTAAATATTCAAGATATGATTATTTTCAAGTAGTAGAATATGAAGACGGTGCCATTAATATTTATTTAAGAGACATGGGTTACGATTTATTTAACATGGAAGATGGCGGTTTAACTGAAAATTTCATGGCAGCTTTAAAACCTCTTGAAACTGATGACCAATATTTTGAATGGGTTAATAATTCAAATATTAGCATTAACAATAATTAATAACTTATAACAGGGAGAGGGGACGAAAGTCCCCTATTAAAAAATGAAACTATATTATAACAGTAAAGGTCAATGGGCAGGTAATCAAGATGATGCGAAAGCATTCGGTTTACCATTTGAGCAATGTGATGTTCCTTATGATAAAAAAGGTCTATTAGAATTCTTAAATGAAAATGCTGTAAAATCTACTAATGCTTCTGCAGGAAATATTGATCCTGTGATAATCAAAAGTGGTAACACTATTAGTACACCTCTTTCTTATGTTAAAGATGAAGTAGGTGTTACTGAAATACAAAACATTTATGATAATTTAAGAAGTTTGTATGTCACAAGTGAGATGGCATTCAAAGCAGCAAGTCATATTATGAGCAAATTAGGTCATATAAGTGATCAAACAGAATTGTTAAAAGATGAATGTTTTGAAGAAATTGATAACTACTTAAAAATGAATGCTAAAATAGATGGAGATAAAAATGAGTAAGATAAACTATATTAAATCTGAATATTTTGGTTCTTGGGTAATGAGGTGTAATGGATTAGAGCAACATGATCTAACTCCTAAACAGTTTTTGAAACATTTTAATTCATTCCACAACTTACCTGCTGATACAGAAGTGCCTAGGGATTTTAAAAGAGCAAAATTAAATCATCTGCTGAATACTGAATGTTGGTATTCAGCAGACGGTAAATATAAAGTCGCTAAAGCTATTTGTAAATATGGTGACTGTAATTTTGTTGTTCATAAAGAAGGTTGGGAAATTATTTGGCTATCAATTAGAATTAATAATGGCGAAGATCATTTAAGAGATTGGAGAGACTTCCAAGAAATTAAAAATGATCTAGCTGGTAGAAATCGTGAAGCGGTAGAAGTATATCCTGACGAAAATAAATTAGTAGATGAGGTTAACACTTACCATCTATGGGTCTACCCAGAAGGATTTGAAACTCCTATGGGATGGACTGACAGAAGTGTACAAGAAGACAATGGTGAAGACCAGAGGAGAATTTAATTAAAAATAATCCTTTACTTTTTAAAAATGATAAACTATATTAAAAATATAACTTATAACTGGAGAATAAAATGAATAAATTTGAAACAATTGAATATGAAGATATCCACACCGAAGAGGGTCTGTTAGATCTATGGATTAAAAATAATCCTGAAGATTATAAATGGCTCACTGACAATGCACCAGAAAATACTTTTGCTGCTAGTCTACTTTCTTTTCTGAATACACATAGTTACTTGACTGATAAACAGCACAAGTGTGTTAAAATGAATGTTTGTAAAGAACAGCCATTAGAAGTCAATTCATTAGAATTAGAAGAGAAATTTAGGACAGCTAGGGAAAATGGTGTAAAATGGCCAAAAATAACCCTCGATAGCCTAAAGATTAAGATGGCTGGAGACAACAGCCGTAATCCAGGAGCTCTCTACGTCACTGAGCACGGTAATTATTACGGTAAAGTTTCACACGGAAAGTTTTATAAAGTCCCTGAGTGCTCCCCTGAGGCAGCCGAAAAAATACAAAAGTTGATTTCAGACCCTGAAATGACTGTAAAACGGTATGGCATAGAAACAGGGCAGTGTTGCATATGTAGTCGTACTTTAACAAATCCTGAGTCAATAAAATTAGGTATGGGTCCTATCTGCCGTACTAGTTTTGGTTTCTCAGGTAGATTTATATAAGGAGGATTAAATGTTAAATTTTGAAAATATGAAGATGAAAGAATTGGTTGATTATTATAATAGTTACGAAGGTAATAAACCTATTAAAAAGTTTCGTGATAAATCTACTGCTATAGCAAGATGTAAAAATTTATTACAAGCAGTTATAGAAGTAGAAGATGCTGGGTATCCTGCTGTAAAGAAAGACCTCACTGGTCAAGCATTAAGAAATAGAAATATGAGTGCGTCTTTACAGTTAGATAGAACTATTATGGTTATGTGTCCTTATGTTGAAGAAGAAGGTGATGGAGGTTTTCTTAAAGAACCAGAACTTTCTGAATTCAATAATGTTCATCAAATGTGGCAGATACATCCTGAGTGGGTTACTGGTGCTCAAGTAGATAGATTAACTCGTATTCTTTACAGTAATGCTAAGCAAGGTAAAAGAGTAGAAGTTACTATCAATGATAGAACTTTTATGTTAAAGAATGTGAGATAATGAAATCTGTATTTGAAACATATTCCCTCAATAGAGAAGATATAAAATGGGAAAACCATTTATCTTCTCTAACCCCATGGGAGTTAAAGTCAGGAGTCTGGTTTAAAAGAGACGACTATTTTGCTCCCTTGGGGTACAGTGGTCCTAACGGATCAAAAATGAGACAACTTATTTGGTATATAAATAGATTTAGAGAAGGTAAAAATCATATTGTGACTGGAGCATCTATTCAGTCACCTCAATTAAGTATGAGTGCTATAGTAGGTGCTCATTATGGTCTTAAAAATAGACAAGTAGTTTACAGCAAACCTCACACAGTTACAACTCATGTTAATCCTAAAATTGCTGCTGGTTTTGGCGCAGTGTTTGAATATGCTTCTGGTCCTTATAATCCTATCATTCAAAAAAGAGTAGCAGATTTAACTCAAGAAAATTCATTAGTAGTAGAATATGGTATAACAGTTCCTCATACTCGTTATCCTGCAGAAGATGTAAGAAAATTTCATGAGGTAGGTGCATATCAAACTTCTAATATGCCTGAGCAAGTAGAAAAATTAATAGTACCTGCTGGATCTTGTAACTCTTTAACAAGTGTATTATTAGGATTGAGCAGAGACTCTAAAAATTTAAAAGAGTTATTTACTATTGGTATAGGTCCTGATAAAAGAGATTGGGTCAATGAAAGATTAAAAATAATGGGAGTAGATCCTGAGTACTTTAATTTTAAATGGAACCATTATTCTTTACATGACAATAAGTATGCTTCTTATAGTGACAAATTTAAAGATGAAACATTTGAAGATATTATTTTTCATCCTACTTATGAAGCTAAGATGTGGAGATGGTTAAGAGAAAGAAATCCTTTAGACTTTGATGATAAAACAGCATTTTGGATAGTAGGTAGTGCTGCTGATACTAAAATAGTAGAACCTTTTTATACGGAGATAGACTGATGGTTATAACAACAACCAAGTGGAAGATTTTAAATAAATATGATTTTGAATTACTACCAGGAGAAGCACAAAAGATGCCAGATGGTGATTACAGTTATTATCAATATTTAAATAAAAGATGGCAAGAGACAGGTAAAAATGTTTTGTGTCAAGAATTCTTATTAGCTCCTCATAAAAGAAGCGATAATGCTAATGATTTGATTGTAGCTGAACCATTTGGAGGATGCGGTGTGTTTTCTATAGCTATTCAACATTTGTTAAAACCTATGCATCATTATATAGGAGAGTTAGATGAAGATTGTGTAAGACAGTTATATTTTTGCACTGCTTCTTATCCAGGAGTAACAGTCAGTCAAGAAGATGCTCATGAAAGATTAGGAGTTTTACCTGCAGATATTTACGTATGTGATTTTCCTTTCTTCACTTTAATAAAACATAGTGAACAAGATATGTGGGTTAAAGAAATGGAAAGAATGATTTCTCATAAACCTGAAGCTATCATTATAACTGATGGTTCAAGTTGCCGATGGCATTTCACTGCAAAGAATTTAAAGAAGAGAGGATATGATGTTAATCATCATCGAGAAAGTTATGCTAAAGTTTTTGACAAATACTTTAAAGAAAAATATAATTATAGAGTAACTGCTGTAGCTTATCATGGTACATGTTTTTATATTAAAATACAACCAGCAGGATCGTATTTAGATAAAATAGCAATTAAACATATACCTGCAGGAGTAGGTATCAATGGGTTAAGACCGCAATGAAAAATTATAAATTAACAGAAAATAGAAGAGAGTATTTTGATGCTCTTTACAAATTAAATTTAGAATATGGTATTATGCCTGGGTTGGTTTATTTATATATGCCTTCATTAGCTAAGCATTACTCTTGGAATAATGAAGACAAATTATGGTTTTCTTTTTTAAATGGTATGACGCAAAATCCAATAACATCAATTCAATTATTAGAACAGTTACCTAGTGTTCCTCCTGCTGGAGCTACTCTTTCTAAATTTAATAACTGGTTTAATGATAATTGGGATATTTTAAAATATGATACTGATAGAAGATATCAAAAGAAAGATACTGTTGATGCTATTAAATCTTATGCTCAGATTTTATCTAATTATTCTTCTCAAGAAGAAATGCTTACTAATAGTTATAAAGAACTTTGGAACTTAGTAAGTAATAATTATAATTCTTTTGGTAGATTATCTTCATTTAGTTATTTAGAATATGTTTATTTAAATGGTTTCGGTGCTGACTGTGATAATTTATTATTTGAAGATAAATCTGGAAGCAAATCACATCGTAATGGTATGATGATTTTACATGGAGCAGATAATTTTGTTTGGGATAAAAGAGCCAGGAATGAGTTTACTGGAGATTATCCTGATTTCAAAAAAGTATGTGATTGGTTAAATGAAGTTGCTACTCAACATTTAACTGAGTTTAAAAATAAACATCCTGATATTTCACATGTAGGTAATTTTACTTTTGAAAGTAATTTATGTACATTTAAAAATCATTTCTTTGGCAGAAGATATCCTGGTGTTTATGCAGACATGGCATGGCAAAGAATTGAGTGGGCAGAAGAAAGAGGGATTGATACTTCTATTTTTAAAAATATAAGAGAAGAACATTTACCTGATTGGTTAAGAATTGAATGTTCTAATTTAAAAGTAGATATCAATAAATTTGGTTCATTGTTTCAAGAACAAGGAACACCATTTAGAGGAGATAAATTTTTATGTCAAATATAATACTTAGAATATGTGGAACTTTCGGCTCTGGTAAAACTACCGCAGTTAGAAAATTTTTAGAAGATTATCCTAATGAAACTTTATATGTAGAAAATAAAATAGCTGGTTATAAATTAGATTTAAAATCTGAAGATATAACTAAACCTGTTTTTGTTATAGGTAAGTACGACAATGTTTGTGGCGGAACAGACTCTATGGCTACTCAACAATTAATTGCTGATAGAATAATGCAAGCACATCCTCATGGACATGTTATGTATGAAGGTGCTTTAGTTTCTGCTTCCGGATTAGGAGGTAAAGTCACTCAAGCAACTGAAGAAACAGGATGTACTGTTTATGCATTTTTAGATACTCCAGAAGATTTATGTATTGAAAGAGTTAAACAAAGAAGATTAAATGCTGGAAATGAAAAAGAATTTAATCCTAAAAATTTAATAGATAAATTTAGGAGTGTTGCTAATTGTAAAAATAACCTTTTAGCAGCAAAATGCGCAGTAGCTGATTTAGATTATACTAACACGCATCCTACTTTATTAAACTTAATTAGAAATTTTGATCAAGGGAGATTTGAATGATACAAGATAGACCATATATTCCGCCTACTGCTAATAATGTTACTTCATTAAAGGCTTTGTTATATTTTGTTTGGGAAAGAGAAGCTATCCGTATAGCAAAAGAAAATAGGTATAATGGAGATCTAACTGATGATCCTATTTTGAAAAAATATAAATTCACTAACATCAGAAGAAAAGATGATCGTGTTAGTAAATGGATTATAGATAATATTATTCTTAATGTTGGTATAAATGAAAATAGTTTATGGTTCACTTTATTAATTGCTCGTTTAATTAATTGGCCACCAACACTTCAGTATCTTCTTAATTGTGAAGAAAATATATTATTAAAAGACCCTAATAATTTTGATCCTAAAAGTTTTTCTGTAGCTATAGAAAAATTTAGAGAAACAAACTCTAAAGCATATTCTGGTGCTTATATGGTTTACCCTACTAAAAAAGATGTAGGATCTGTTAAATCTTTATCTTTAGGTAATCATATTATTAAACCTGTTTTAGATATAGCAGAAGAAGTAGATTACATTTTATATACAGAAAATAGTATTGAAAAATTTGTTAATATTTTATCTAATTGTTTTGGTATAAGCACTTTCATTGCTGGGCAAGTAGCAGCAGATCTAACTTATTGTGAAGCACCATTATGCGATGCGTCAGATTTATATACTTATGCTCCAATAGGACCAGGAAGTTCTAAAGGATTAAATTATCTTTTTAATAGAAAACCTTACGCAACTTGGAAACAAGAAGATTTTAATGATCAGTTACAGATGATAAATGAACAAATTAAAGATGAGTTAGAAATAACTGATTTAACTTTACACGATGTTCAAAATGTAATGTGTGAATATAGTAAATATACCAGAACTTTATTAGGAGAAGGTAAACCTAAAACTATGTATAAACCAGAGGAGAGCTTTTAATGGAACTTAGAGTAGAAAATGTAAATGAAGCATTTCAAGAAATATTATGGAAATTTAAAGTACTTAATCTTGAAACAGAAGAAACTAGAAATGGACCAGCTTTAGTTTATCCAGAAATGGTAACAACTATTTATAGGTTTCCTGATGAAAGAGTTTTATTTCACCCTAAAAGAGATGCTAATCCTATATTTCATTTAATGGAAGCTATATGGATGATTGCAGGTAGAAATGATGTTGAGTTTGTAAATCAATTTAATAGTAATATGAAAAACTTTAGCGATGATGGAAAAGTGTTCAATGCTGCTTATGGTCATAGATGGAGAAAACATTTTGGTACCGATCAATTATTAGATGTTATAAATTTATTAAAACAAGATATAAGCACTCGCCAAGCTGTTATTCAGATGTGGGATGCTGAAGATTTAGTAAAAGACACTTGTGATAAAGCATGTAATACTCAGTTAATATTTGACACCAGGAACAATAAATTAAATATGACAGTGTTTAATCGTTCTAACGATGTTTGGTGGGGAGCATATGGTGCTAATGCTGTTCATTTTAGTTTCTTGCAAGAAGTGATAGCTAGAGCTATTGATTATCCTTTAGGAGAATACAGGCAAGTTTCTAATAATTTTCATTTTTATACTGAGTTATATGATGCTATGAGTTTATTAGATAACCCTCCTAATGAACATTCACACAATCCTTACCATAATGGAGAAGTTTCATCTTTACCTATAATGGATAATAATGATTATGCAGGGTTTATTTTAGATTGTGAACAGTTTTGCAAAGATCCTTTTGGTTTAGCTAATTTAGAAACTTATAAATTTAATCATAGTTTCTTTATGTCAGTAGCTCGTCCTATGGCTCTTATTTCACATATAAGAAAAAATAAAGATAATGACAGTAAATATTATGATGGTATGCTTCAAGCTAAAAGTATAAAAGCACCTGATTGGCAAAGAGCATGTGTAGAATGGATAACCAGAAGAAATATGTTAGATGTTCCATTTTAAAATAATGAAAAATAAAACTTGCTTTTTAATAAAAAATAAACGATACTATACGCATAACTTATAAAGGAGAACTAACCAATGAAAAAGACACTTGAATTTATATTAGATGGAGCAGCAGTTAAAAGATTTCATACTGTTACTGTGCTTCATGAAGAAACAGTAGGGCATCATTCTCATAATGTAGCTATGATGTGTCTTCTACTTAACCCCAATGCTAGTAGAAATTTATTATTAGCAGCAATGTTTCATGATTTAGCTGAGCATAAAACAGGTGATATACCTTCTCCTGCAAAACGAGAATATAATATAACTGAACAAGTGACTTCTTTAGAAAGTGAGTTAATGGTAAAAGCAGGTATAAAACTTCCTGTGTTAACTGAAGAAGAGGAAAGAACTTTGAAGTTAGCAGACATAGCATCAGGTATGATATATTGTATTCAAGAAGCACAGATGGGTAATAATAAAATGTTAAAAATATTAAATACTTATTTAAAGTATACTAAACAATTTTTCTTATCAGGAAGAGAAGAAGATTTATTTTGTCATATTGAAGAATTACAACTGGAAGGATTATAAAATGTCAGCAAATAATAAACAGGTAGGTGGTAATCATTATAAACATGACTCTGGAGAAGAACATTGGGATCGTGTTAATAGATTAAATCTAAGTTATTTTCAAGGATGCGCTACTAAATATATTGAAAGAGCATATTTAAAAGGTAAACCTGTAGAAGATTTACAAAAGGCATCTCATTTTATTCAAAAATTAATTGAGATTGAACAAGAAAAAGAAGGTGAACCTACATCTTCTTATGTTAATCAAGATCCTGATCTTAAAAATGTATACAGTCAACTACCTTTATTTAAAGAGGAAAATTAATGCATACTTGGGTCTTTGATACAGAAACATTACCTAATAGAACTTTATTAAGTGCTAAATGTATAGAGACTGGGGAATGGTTTGATGTTTGGAGACATGAAGAAAATGCAATAGATAAACTTTTAAATTTTGTTAATCAGCCACATACCTTTGTAGGTTTTAATTCTTTATCATTTGATAATATTGTAGTATCTGCATTTTGTGCTGGAAGAAAAGAACAAGAAATAAAAAGAATGGCAGACGATTTAATTCAAAATAGATTACCTTACTGGAAAGCATTTCCTAAATATCAGTTAAGAAAATACTTAAAAGATCATATTGATTTAATTGAAGTTGCTCCTTCATTTGTAGGCTTAAAAGCATATGGTGCTAGAATGCATATGACTACTTTACAAGATATGCCTTTATCTCATGATACTTATATAACTCCTGATCAAGAGCAACAAATATTAGAATATTGTCATAATGATGTGTTAACTACTCAACAGCTTTTATTTAATTTAGAAAAAGAAATAATGTTAAGAGTAACTATGAGTAAAAAATATGGAGTAGATTTAAGAAGTAAATCAGACTCTCAAATGGCAGAACAGGCTTATATAAAAACCATGGGCTTAAAAAGACAAAATAATACAATACCTGAAACTATAACTTACAATCCTCCTTCTTTTTTACAATCATTTAAAGATCCTGTTTTGAAAAATTTATTATTAAGAATACAAAATCATACATTTGTAATGAATAAAAAATCAGGTCATGTTGTATTACCTGAGTTTTTAGGTAAAGCTACTATAAAATTTGGTAACGGAGAATATCAATTAGGTGTAGGAGGAATACATTCAGTTCATGATAAAAAAGTCTGTTACATTGCTGGTGATAAAATTATGGGTGAATTAGATGCTGCTTCATTTTATCCTTCTATTATTTTAGAATGTGGTTTCATTCCTAAAAGTTTAGGAGAGTCTTTTGTTGAAGAGTATCGTAATATTTATAATCAAAGATTAGAAGCAAAAGCATCTGGTGATAAAGCGACTAACGAAACATTAAAGATTAGTTTAAATGGTACTTTTGGTAAACTAGCAAGTAAATATAGTGTTCTTTATTCACCAGACTTGATGTTAGCTGTTACTCTTACAGGACAGTTAACCCTGTTACTATTGATAGAAAAATTAGAAGATTTAGGAGTAGAAACTTTAAGTGCTAATACTGACGGCATAGCTATAAGATATGATAAAATTATACATGATCAAGTACAAAAAGAAATAGATAAATTTAGTAAGTTATCTAAATTTATATTTGAGTTTACTCCTTATAGAGTTTTAGCTATGAAAGATGTTAATAATTATATAGCAATTAAACCAGATAAAACATTAAAAGTTAAAGGAATATACTCTCCACTCTCGCTTAGAAAAAATCCTACTGCTCAAGTATGCTCAGATGCCGTAGGAGAGTGGTTAGCTAAAGGTGTACCTTTCACAGAGACAATTTATAAAAGTCCTTTCTCAGGCTTTATATCAGCTCGTAATGTTACTGGAGGTGGACAACAAGATGGTAAATATTTAGGTAAGGTAGTCAGGTGGTATCAATCTACTGACAGTGTAGAGCCGATAAGATATTATACTAATAATAACAAAGTAGCTAAAACAGATGGAGCTAAAGCATGCATGACTGTTGAAGATTTTGTTACACATCCTACCGATTTAGATTATGATTGGTATTTAAAAGAATCAATTAAAATAGCAGTAGCTGTAGGTGGTTCTAATTTTTTAACAGACCATGAGCTAGAACTTATCACTCCTGCTCCTAAACAAAGGAAGAAAAAGAAATGAATGATCAAAATGGAAATAGTAGAACAGTATTTGTAGTTCAAGTAGATAACAATAAAGATCTATCAGATGCTAAACAGTATGGTAAACTTCAAGCTGTATTTGGTAATCCTCGTAAACCTTATGTTACTGATATGATGATAAATAAAGCTAGAAATGTTTTAGAAGCATGGCAAGATGGAGATTATTTATTAATGCTAGGAGATCCTACTTTATGTGGGGTTTGTATGGCTATTGCTTCTGAGTATACCGACAATGTAGATATTTTAAGCTGGGACCGTAACACTTTTAGTTATGTACCGCAAGAGTGGAACTTCGGTCAGCTAAGCATGGATTTCGTAACGGCAGAGTGACA
>CEQR01110842.1_pt1 | contig 11702 bp, 7 predicted proteins | sample 530901 | NCBI WGS metagenome assembly CEQR01 (sample SAMEA2621085, study PRJEB7988) | marine metagenome | isolation source: saline water (ENVO:00002010), including | reverse complement strand
CCTCCTTGGTACGAGTTCGTGGTTGTTGACGTGTAACCACCCGATATAGACGTGTTACTGCCTGAAGTATTGGTCTGATTAGACGTACTATTATCTGTCGCATAAGCTATCCATCCATATAATGTTAATATAATTATTGTTAGTATCCTCATTTTTTGCCAAACATCCCTGCTGCTGGTTTAAGACCATAGATTGCACCAAAGATACCTATGAGTAACCATTGATACCATTGTGGTAAGCCATTAAAGTATTGAAAGAATATATCTAGTTTTTCTTTCATCATGGCATCCCCAAAGAATACAGCATATGCTAGGACTAGTATAGGTAAGGATACTATTACAAGAACGAACTCATCCTTCCAACCATTTTGGTTGTCTGCTCGTACCTGTGCTTGATATTCTATTTCACCTTGAGCCATTCTGTACATATGATTTCTCTGTGCAGTGGCTTCAAGTCGTTTAGTTTCTTGTCTTTGTTTAAAACAATCTACAGCTGTTGATACTACACCTGCTAATAACCCAAACATATAACCTCCTCGTGTTACGCATTTTCCGTTACTTACCTAATAATTTCTTTGCTTCACCAACAAATTCTTTCCATTCTTCTTGTGTTACTTTGTCGTCTTCCCACATTTTTGTGAAGACATCAACAGTTTTCTTTAGTTGCTGGTATTTATTTTTAAATAAATATCCTGCTACTGTAAGTACACCTGATAGTAACCAAGGAATATATTCTGATATTGCTTCCATGTTAACCTCCTATCTAAATTTATTTCTATAGTTCTGAACATCTGCTAGAAGTTCATCACTTCTAGTAGTGTTACCTATAGTCGTTCTATCTGCTTCAGTTTCAAATCTAGATTTCTTCCATAACTCTACAGCTTCGTTTCTACTGATGTTGTATGCTGCTAGTATTGCGTATGCTTCTTCAAAGTCACCATCATCCATGTTTCTAAAAGCTCTCCACTTAGCTAGTCGTACTTCATTACCTGTCTTTCTTGATTTATCATACAGAGCATATTTAAGAATTCTGTTTCTAGTTTCATCAGGAGATTCAAACCCTGCCATCTTAAGAACAGCAGCATACATTGGGTTACTATCCATCTCATCATAATCAAATACTAAATCTCCACTATAACTACTCATTAACCTACCAGAGTCTACTATTTCTAGTCCTTGTTTTAAATTTTGTATAGCTCTTGGTAGTAAATAATTTATACCTTTGTCTACTCTACCTTCTTTAAATGCAGTTGCTGCTTTAAATAATCTTGTTGGATATATACCAAAAATGTTTTCTGTATCAACAATAGTAAATACATCACCTGCACCCATTCTACCTTCTAAAGATACACCCATACCCATACCTATACCACCTGCTAGTATGTCCATGAATGGTGAATCTTTTTCATAGAAGTATGCTTTTGGAGATACACCAAATACTGTTCTCATAAACAAGTCCATTTCTTGTCCACCAGGCATAGAGAATATACCACCTAGTGCTGTAAAAGCTCCTGTAATTTTTATAAACTCTTCGTAACGTTGAGCTAAAGGCAAGTTCTTAGGTGCATCAAAAATACTTTGCAGAACAAACATAGTTTCTTTTTGTACCCATGTTTTAAATTGTAACAACGGTGCTGCTACAGCATTGTTAAATGCAAAAGGCACATTAGATGTGTTGTATACAAAGTTAGTTTCATCTACCATATTTCTAGAGAAAGCATCTAGTACAGCATCATCTGTCATACTTATTTTATTTGGACCACCTAATCTCATGTATTGTTCAAACAGTATTCTCTCTTCTCTCTTCAAATACTTTTGAGCTTCTGTAATACTAGTAAAATTATACCTTGATTGTTTTTGTGCAATACGTCTTGCTATATTAATTCCATGTTCTTTAGCAGCAATAGCAGTTATGACTCTACCCATTTTATCCATCTTATTAAATAAGAATAGAGATGCATCTTTTACTCTTTTTAAATTTACTCTAGTGCCAGATTGATTAGCTACTTTTAAAGCATTCTCATATATTTCTTGTACTCTACCATCATTAGTATTCATATCTAATCCTAAGTCTTGTAGAATCTTTCCATACTTTTTGTTTGCTTCTGTACCTGGTTTCATAGCAAGTCTAGCATTACGTATTCCTTTTATTGTAGCTCTAAATCCTAGCACAGGTACTACGTTCATACCAACAATACTTAACTGTAATCCAGCTGTAGCTAAGTTAAATCCTAGAGCAGCAAATGAACCAAAAGATGTAATCATTCCAGATAGTTTACGGAATGAAGATGACCCTGGTGTAATATTAAAGTGTGCTAATGCACTCCCTACTCCAGGTATCTTGGATATGTTAGCTACTGAGTTCTTAAGAAAACCATCAAAGAGTCTTTCTACTTTATCTGGTCTACCTAAGAAATAATCTTGGTATGCTTTTATATAATTAGAATCAGCAGTATAACCATTCTTTACTAAGAAATCATGTGCCTGTTTAAATGATGTAGCTACATCAGCATATTCTCCATACTTGTATGCTTGGTAAGAATATCTTTGTACTAAATCCTCGAATGTTCGTTGAGTTGTTTCTAGCAAACCTTCTTGTCTGCTTCTTGCATGTCTAAATAATAAGTCAGTATAAGTCTCTGGAGTAGATTCTTCTAAAAATTTCTTAGCATCTTGAGCTCCTATTTCTGCATCACGTATCAAAGCATCAGCAGTCTTAATATCTGCTGCTGCATCTAGGTCTGAATTAATAGGTTGTATTCTTATATCTTTTTGTGATTGTGGATTCTCTTTAAAATATTTAAGTAGAGCTTCTCTTACTTCTGTTTTACTTGCAAAGTTACCATGCAACACTCCACCTATGTACACATCAAACACTCCATCATGTACTACAGGTAGATACCCTGGTAGATATCTAGTTTCTTTTAACAGAGGTAACCCTAACTCTTTTCTTTTTATGTTAGCTTCTCTAATTTTATTATTACTAATTCTTCTAAGGTCATCTAAAGTGTCATATATAGACTGTAAAAATTTACGTACATTTACAGGAACTAGTTTAGCATTAAGCATTGTTTTTACTGCATCTCTAGCTTTCTGCATACCAGCTGCTTCACTAAGACTTTTGTCAAATTGTATATCATTAACTACTTTTTGTATCTCATCTGCTTTAGCTCTAGCAGGTCCAATAACTAGTTCTCTAAATCTTTTGTCACCACCTACCTCTTCTACAATTTCTTCTACTACTTTACTATATCTACCATCTCTTCTTAGTACACTGTACAAACTGTCTTCATCTGCTCCTGCAATAGCTGGGTCATTAGATAATTTTCTTTTTAGTTTTTGTACAGCTAGTTTTGTTTTATCTGCTAGTTCTAAAAATATATAGTCTCCTGTTTTTGTAGCTATCTTTCTTAGCTCATTTACAGGGTCATTTATTAAGGCATCAGCAAGAGTATTTCTTTCTTCTATTTTACCTAGAGCTGATTCTACTACTGCATCACCACCGTCACCTGAAGACGTACCATCATCTGAACCAGGTGGGTCTTCATCACCATCATGTTTTTTCTTAGCAGAGGCTTCAGCAGCCTCATCTGTTTGATTAGCTACAACTGTTTCTGGGTCTCCGTCTAATCTTCTAAGATACTTTTGTAAAGTTAAGTTGTTAGTTAGTTCTTGTCTACCTATAAGTGAGTGTAGTTTTATTCTAGCGTTGTCATCTCCAAACATACTTCGTAAAGCTAGATATAGTTTATGGTCACTTCTACCATATTTGTTAATTGCTACAGCTTGTTTTACAAAATCATCTGGGTTAGCTAGTATGTCTGCTATAAACAGTTTTTGAAACTGTAGTAATTCTTGTTGTGATTTTTTGTTATTAGTTACATCTCTTACTATAGTTTCATACTCACTTTTAAATGCACGTCTTGGTGAGTTGTACACCCAAGCATCTATTTCATTTAGTATGTTTCTATACAAAGTATTCTGTATAGCTGCTCTGTGCTTAGAACCTGCCTTAGGGTCATCAATTAATTTTTTTATGTTTGTTAAGTCTATTTCATTTAACAACTTACTTTCTATCTTAGGATTCATAAGTCTTTCTAGAGCTTTAGTTATTTTCTGGTGTGCTGCTGTTTCAAAATCAACTCCTTTGTCTACACCTTTAATACCTGCTTTACTCTTTCTACTTCTTTTTTGTTTTGTTAGTTGTCCAAACGCAGTATCATCTACAGCTAAAGCTTTAGCATCCTCAGCTATCATATTTAAAACTCTTCTTGTGTTATAAGATACATTCTGATTTACAGCTTGTAGACCACTAGCTAGTTTGTTTAACTGTACAAGCATGTCTTCATTAGCAAACTCAAAGTTCTTTTTATTTTCTACTAAAGATTCTAACTTAGCTAGTATTTGTTTAGCTAATGCATCTTCTTGTGCAGCTAAACTATTATCTACTGAATCAATAACTTCTAGTCTATCTTTTAGTATCTTTTGTTTCTTATTGTATTCTACCCAGCTACCCTTCTTACCAGGAGATACTCCTAAGCCACTAAGTATATTGTTTTCTTCTATAGTGTTTACTGTGTTTTGAATAGCTCTTTTACCTGCAGGAGGTATAGGACCTTTAGGTAGTTTTTCTAAGTCTATACCTCTGGTTTTAAGTGCTTTCTTTAGTATATCCATATATACATTTTTATTGTATGCACCGTGCCCTAGTCTAACAAACACATCTTGTAAAGCATTATCTAATGCTACAAACATATTTTTGTTTAGAGGTATACTTTGTGCTTTTCTAGCAGCACTTAAGGTTTTGTAAGTAGCTTGAGGTACAGCATTATTAACTATATCCATAGCTTGTCCCATAAAATTATTGTAGCCATCTGCATGTTTAGCTTCACTTAAACTTACAGAAGTTGTATTACCTGTTACTTCTACTTGTTGTTTGTTTATATCTTCTGGACTGTCTATGTATCTACGAAGTCCAGGGTCTGATAGTGTATTGTCTAGTACTACTGTTCTTATATATTTTCTGTGTTGTTTTACATATGCTTCTATAGGCATATCTACTGGTTTAAATATACCAGTAGGCATAAACTCTACAGTATCTTGTAAATCTTTAGGCACAGGAACTGTATGATATTTTCTTTTACCTAATGTTATTTCTTTGTATGGTGCATATTTTTTCTTACCCATTATAAAAGTATATGAATTACCTTTACCTTGGAATTGCTCCATCATATCTTCTATGTCTGTTCTTTGTTTAGGTTTTACAGTTCTAGCAAACTTTATGCCTGTAACTCTTTCTGTAAATGTTAACTTGTCAGACTTAGGTGTTACTGTATCTGGGTCTACATCTACTATAGGTTTCTTTTGACCTGCTGCTTTTGTGTCTTTTAACACGTTATCTACATAATCTTTAAATGCAAACATTTCTCTTTGCATAAAAGTATCATGAGGTGACCTTAGTACAGTTTCTGGTAATTCTATTTGTACACTTTCTTTTGTTAATGGACCTTCTGGTTCTGGTAATCTAGCTCTACCTGTTACGTATGGGTCAAATTGTTGTACAATAGTATCATGTTCTGCTAGTATTTTATTGTATTCTTCTTCAGCTTCTAATACTACTCGTTTAACAGTGCTTAATCTTTTTGGATTCTTAGCTATTAAATCATCTATAGCAGGTATTTCTACATCTAAGTTTTTACCTCTAATAACATCTGGAACTGTTTTAGACATTGACAATCCTGCAGCTTGTGCTTTTTCTTTTACTAAGTTATTAATATTAAAAGTATCCATAAATGCTCTAGCATCCGTTTCATAAGTAGACTTGTATCTGTTATAACTTATTTGTCTAGATTGTATTCTACCTTCTTCTAATATCTCAGCTGCTTTTACAGCTTGTTCTTCTGTAGGTAATTTAGATTTTCTAGCTCTAGCAGTTTGTTTACTGCCTAGTGGGTCTACTGCTGGGTCTATAACTTTTACTTTGTTTTTTGCTTTCCAGGCTTGAATAAGTGGGTCTGCTTCTGCTCGTCTACCCTCAGCTGCTGCAGCTGCTATTTCTTTTCTAACAGGTTCTGGACCTAACCCTGTAATTACTTCTTGCTTACGTCTACCTTTACCTAGTTGTGTTAGTATAGGGTCAGGGGTAGGAGCTTTTCTTAATCTACCTTGTGAACTCTTGTCTAGATAACGTAGTGATTCTAGTCGTTTAAAATCTTGTAACTTTCCTGCTGGAGTTTTAGCACTTCTACCAGCAATAAAATCTCCTAGTACGTCATTAAAGTTTTTCTCATCAGGACTACCTCTTAGTCCACGTATAGTTGCATGATAAGTTATTAACTTATCACTAGTAATAGTACCTCTTTCTTTTTGTGCTTCTTGTTTTTTTGTAGCTCGTTTAACTCTTCTAACTTGTTTCTTTTTAGTAACAGTATCCTTAGCTCCAAACTTTGAGTAGTAATAGAATGGATTAAATTTCTTTATGTCTTTAGGTTTTAAGAAGTTAGCCCTATTACTCATTTGTTCTATAATACTGTCTGCCTGTTCTTCAGTTAATACATCTTTTAATTTTTTATTAGGTTGTGTAGCTCTCATAACTTTTAAATCTTTCTTAGCTACAGGTTGTTTTATAACAGGGTTAGCTTTCCAATTCTTGATATCATCTTTACTAATTTTGTACACACCATCAGGAGTCATTACACTCACTGAATCATCTACATTTAAACTTATATTAGGTAATTCATCTGAAGTATGTCTTATTGTATTTGAGTACATACCTCTAGCTTGAGCTAATTTAGCATTTTGAATTTGTTTACTTTGTAGTATTAACTCTTCTAGTTCATCTGTTAAGTTTTCATCATACCTAGCTTTCATACTGTAAAAATCTTTTACACCTTTTTCATCTATGTTTTTAATTGGTCCACCAAAAACATCATCTAATACTGCTCTAGTTGTTACCTCTGTAGGTCCAGGCTCTTCTAAACCTACACCATTCTTAAGTTTTAATTTAGATTTTATTCCTTGTTGTATACCTAAAAATAAACCTTCTCCTAAGAAGGTATAAGCTAGAGCTTCTTTGTACCCATCTACTCCTTCAAGGTTAGGGTCAACTCCTGCCCAAAGTCCTGCTTCTAAAGCAACTCGGCTACCAAACTCTACTTGTTGTGATTGTAATGCTTTTGTTAATCCAGTAGGTTTACCTCCTACTATATTACGTAGTCCTGCTAAAAGCTTAGGTGTTTGTGCAACTGCCATTCTGTTAATTGTAACAAGAGGTACAAAACTACCTAAAAGATACATTGCTCCTTCAGTAGAAAATAAGTTTTCTGGTGCTGAGCCTACGTTGTGTAAAGTTAATCCATGTAAAAAAGATTCTGCTAAATTAGAATCTATCTCAGTTTCTGGTGCATTACTATATGCAGTATGCTGTGAAGTTATTACATAGTCTATAGGGTCTACATCTGGTCTGCTACTAACATAATCAGTGTAGTCAAATAATTCATCTGGTTCTGTAAAGTCCGTTGGGTCTAATATGCCCGTGTCTCTTTCTTCTGCCATTGTGTCTCCTTATCCAAAGAATCCTGATAATGCCTCTACTGCACCCGGTTCTCCGCTTTTTCTTTCCTTAGCTGAGGATTGTACCTCATCTAAAAATTCCATTAATTCTTCTGTGTTGTTTTGTCTTAGGAAAGTTTTAATAATTTCAAACTCTCCGTCATCTACTCCTAGTCTAGTCTGCATTTTGTTTAAGACTTCTGGGTCATCACTGTTTGCTTTTCTCTTAATAACTTCAATATACTCTGCTTTAGTAACATCATTGTATCCCTTGTCTCTAAGTTTTCCATAATCTACATTTAATCTTTGCCCAGCATTTGCTCTTACTATAGTTTCAGAAGCATCTCCTAAACCAAACCCAATTGCTGTCTGGCTTCCTGAAGATGTACTAGTAAATTTGCCTGTCTCTTCATTAAATACTAGTTGACCTTTTTTTAATTTTAAATCAGCTACATCTGACACATAATCCATTCCAAGTATGCCAGTTCTATCTTGCCCTGGACCTGGTACTTCTGCATTTGCTGCAGATTGCACTGACCCAAATCTACCTAAAGAATTTATTTTTTCTAAATCTTTTTGTAAACCAGCTGTTCTACTTCTTTGGTAATTTAACTTGTCAGCAAAGAATTGTGCAGCTTCTGGTTTTAATATTTCTCTGTCTACTAAATTACTTAAATAACTACCTGCCTCTTCTCTACTCATACTAATAAGTCTTTCATCTATTACATCAAAAGTTAATGTTTCAGCATATCCGTCTTCATCCATTTCTACTGAGTACACAGGAGTTTGTGGAGCTTCTTTGTTTACAAATATACCTGAACCTTCTAGTCTTTCTCCGTTCTGTTGTATGTTTGCTCCTTCACCAGTTAACATACTCATTTTAGATATCTTCTTTATTTCTCCCATTAATCTAACTTTTTCTGCTGCTAGTCCTTTTAAAGCATCATAACTTTTCATATATTTTAATCTGTCTGTTTCACTAAAACCTACTTGAAATGCTCTAAGTTGAGGTAGCACAGCTTCATCCATTAAAGTTACAGCAGTTTTCATAAGTTGTATTCTTTCTGCATAAGGCAGGTTTGTATAGTTGTTATTTATTATTCCTAACTCAACTGCCATTTTCATTTTCTTATGAGTATCTTTACTCTCTGCCCAGTTATCATCATCAAAATTAGTTTCTTGTATGTTATCTCCGTCACTTTTTAGATAAACTCCAATAGCTGTACCTATGTTAGCTGAACTAGCTATACCTAATGTACCTTTAGGGTCACCTGCTTTTGCTTGTGTTTGTACATTTATAAATCCTTTAAGGTTAGCAACAGTGTCTGCATCTTTTATACCAGCATTTTGCAATGCTTTGTCAGCTGTTAAAGGTAAAACATAATCAGAATCATTACTAACCTTATCACCAGTGCTTCCAATTATAGTAAATATTTTTTCTGGTAATGCAGCATCTTTTACATTTTTAGATTTATTATAAGTATCTATAACAGTGTCTGTTTGACTACTACTGCTAGTTCCAGCTTTTGTTCCTCCACCTAGTGATGTGCCTAGATTTGCTAAAAAGAAATCAGACTTAAGTGTTTTTAATTTCATGTTTGCTTGAGCTATCTGTAGCTCTTTACTATTTACTGTGTTACGTAAATTGTTTATAGTTCGGTCTATTACATCTTGGTCAAGCCCTATGTTTTTCATATTCTCTTCTGTCTTTTTAAGTATTAATTCTTTTCTTACGCTAGGGTCTGACAAGTAAGCATCTGGATTTACATATACAGTTTGTGTTATCTTTTTTGTTACAGCCATACCATCTGGTCCTATCTCTGATGTAGGCATGTCAATAGTAACTTTTTTCTCATTTAAAACTTCACCTGTTACATTGTCTACTAGCTTAACCAATCCTTTACCTTTAGCTGCTGCTGCAGTTAAAGTCATATCAGAATCTGAAAAACCAGTTTGTGCATTTAATTTTTGTAAAGTTTCTTTGTCTGTAATAGCATTCCCCATTTCATCTGTATACACAGGATTATTAGCTCTTTCATATTTAAATTGACCTCCAGTGCTTAGACCTTCTTGTACATCAGCTGCTTGGTTTATTTTAACTTGGTCTTGGTATGCATTTATAGCACTACCTATTTTAGTTCTACCCATTAACTGGCTACCAAAAGCTTTTAAAGGACTTTGTTTTTCTAGCTTAATACCCCCACCAATATCACCAGCTTTACCTAAAAATTTTTCTAGTACAGTAGCTCCTTGCTCTGCTTGGTCTGCAGATGTGTCTTCAAACTGCGGTGCTGTAGTCTGTTGTTGATTGGTTCTATTACCAAAGTTTCTTAATCTAAATCTATCTGTTGGTTGTGCCATGCTCTATGCTCCAAAAGTAAATGATGAACTTTTTTGCTCACCTGCACTTACTCCTGGTCCTCCTGTTGCTAAACTTGTAAGTATTTCGTAAAACATACTTAATGCTTGAAACTCTTGCTGATTAGCAGCACTAGTTTCTTGTCTTACTATATCAGTGTAAAACTGATTTTGTCTTAAAAATTCTTGTGTCATACCTGCATACAGATTGTACTTTGCAGTTATAAGTTTTGTAGTTGTGTCTAACTCTATAGCTTGTCTTTGTGCATCTAAAGCTTGTTGTTGTCCTGCTGTTCCTATTACAGTACTTAGTGTTTGTAATGCAACCTGTTGTTGTTGCTGTGCTTGAGTTAATGCTTGTGCATAGAATCCTGCTATACTTGCAGATACATTACCCATGACTTGTGTAGTCACATCTCCTGCTGCTGCAAACATTGCACCACCTGTTGCTCCTGCAGATGCAAACTTACCAAACGTAATATCTAATTGACTTTGTAATATATCTTCTGCTTGTGTTTTAATTGCAGCTACATTCTTCTGTATACTCTCTTCTATCTTTTCTGTTGTACCACCTTGTAAGAAATCATCTATAACATTTTTAAGTGGTCCAGGCATATCTTCGTACACCTTACTTATATAATCAGTTATTTCTGGTAACTCAGGTAACGTAGTTACTTGACCTTGGTTTACTGCTTGGTCTATCTGAGCAGCTGCTTGTTGAGCTTGTCCAAGTGGGTCACTAGCTAATGCAGCACCAGTTTCTACTACACCTGCAGCTGTTGGAGACAGCTGACCTTTATCAAGCTGGTCAAATGTACCTTTAAATTTCATCTCTTCTAGACTAGGTAACAATGTTCTGGTTACTGGGTCTGGACCTAATGGTTGCCCACTAAACTCTCTACCAGTTCCTAGTACAGAAGTATAAGGTCCTTGGTCTGCTAAGTTCTGTGTTGCCATAAATCCTTCAAGCGTACCTTGTCCTACTTTATTAGCATCAGGTGTTTGACCAGGTTGAAATGTACCACCAGAAAAATATCCTCCCCCACCACCTGCTCTTGGGGTACTAAACCCTTCAACAGGCAATCCTGTTTGTGTTTGCATTTGTTGAACAGGTTGTTGTCTACTATATCCTCGTGTTCCTACACTTCCTGGAACAATAGATTCTAGCAAAATATTTGCTGCTGTTGTTTGTTGTCTAGATGGTCCAGAAACACTTTTCTGTTTAGACTTACTTTTACTCAATCCCATTATAGAACCTCCAATATTCTATCTAATTTGCTTAAATAAATTTTTTGTACAGGTTTTAATTTTAAGTATCTTTCTACTATTGCACACGCTCTTGTATCCACTATTAGTTCTACTTCCCTGTATCCTTCTTCTATAGACCATTCTGCTATGTACTTAGCAGCTTGTCTAAATTTGTGTCTATACTTTGGTTTTATCCACATAATATGAATAGATATTGTATCTATACAAAATGTATATACAAAAATACCTATGGGTATATTGTCTACCCATATATTTTGAGTAACCCCATTAGTGCTAATAAACTCTTTGACATCAACACAGGGCTTCGCCTCTCTGGTATATTCATCTATCCAGTTTTGCATTCGCATTCGTCTTCCTTACATGCACATTCTATTAGTTCTTCTAATAATTTTATTTGACCAGATATAAATTGTATACTAGCTTTCATCTGTTCAAAGTTTTTCTGTGCTTCTTCTAATTTATCTTGTAATAATTTTTTACTTTTACATTCACAATTACTCATTTAAATGTCTCCAATGTTACTAA
>CEQR01110844.1_pt1 | contig 11728 bp, 5 predicted proteins | sample 530901 | NCBI WGS metagenome assembly CEQR01 (sample SAMEA2621085, study PRJEB7988) | marine metagenome | isolation source: saline water (ENVO:00002010), including | reverse complement strand
GAGTCTACTTTTTTAGGTTTAGATTTAGGAGGTGCATTTTCATTTAACAACTCTTCAGTTGTTTTCATTGCTAATTCTTTTAATGTCGATATACTTTTAGCTTTAGCTTCAAGTTGTGGAGACTCTTGCTCAACACCTCTATTAAATACTTCTTCCATTTTACCATAAAATTCTTTTTTAGTTTCAAATGGAATACTTCTAGCACTATGTATATCTTTATATAATTGGTTATGTCCAAAAAATCCTTGAGTCTTTTTAGATGTAATAGGACTTAATAATAATGTATGCCAATATTTCATTAGAGGTTCTGGTGTAAAATTATTATCTACCGCTAAATCTAAAAGCTCTTGTGATGTTTTTTGTATTTGTCTTTCTAAATTTTCTAATACACCATCTTTATCTAAACGTACAGTAGCTTGTAATTCTTCTTTTATCTTTTTATTACGTTCTATTAATCTAGGTATTAACTCTTTTATTGCATTACCTTTAACACCTGCAGAATCTATTGCTTTATGTAAATCTAAAAAGTTTTTATGTAATAATTCTATTGTAGAAAAATGTGCTAACCCTCTACCTATATTATCAAATGCAAAACTATATTGAGATATTCTAGGGTCTAGTTTGCCTCTAGGATTCATATCAAAATTAAATTCTTTAGCTAATATCCCTAAATGTGTTTCTATAAACTTAGTTAATTCTTTACCACCTATTAATCTTAAATTGTTTGCTGCCTGTTGCTGCACAGGTAAACTTTCCATTAATCTTGAATAAGCTCTAGTAATAATAGGAAAACTAAAAGATTCTATATTTAACCCTGCATTTTCCATACGTTTTATTAATGCAGGAATCATACCAGTTAATTCATGTTTCTTAACATTTACATTTGTTCTAGTTAATAATCTACCTAAATCAAATATATCTAAAGCTTGACCTGTGCCAAATCTGCTTTTATTAAGTATAGCTTTACCATCACTATTTGGCTTTCTAGTTATAGAATATGTTATATCATTTTCTGTAGTTAGTACTCTTTCACCTACATCAATGTCTAACTTAGCAATTTCTTTAGGTTCTAGTTTTAATATAACTTGTCCGCTCTTAGTTGTTTCCCATGCTCTATCTTTTAATATACTCCATGAAATTTGTCTTACACTAGATTGTGGCTTTACTACTCTTAATGCATCTAGTATTGTAGAAAATGGTGTATTAATAGCTTTACTTTTTAATTGATTATATCCAAAATAATCTTTTGGCAATTTAATATCTGAACCATTACGTTTTACTAAATCAAGCTCACCTGTTTTCTCATTTGCTTTATATACTTTCATATCAAATAAAGCATCAAACAATACTCTAGTGTGTGCAACAGAAGGCTTTATTGTAGGGTCTGTACTAGCATCTGCTGACTTGTTTACAACTGCTGTACCGAGATCCCTAAAAAATTGCATTCTGTCAACTCCCATGACACTACCTTTTTTAACTTTTATGTTAGCAACAAAAGTTTGCCCACCATCTTCAAATGTAAAATCAACACTATTATTATTTTTAAGTATATAATCTGCAAAGTTCTGCATAGCTATCTTTGCATTTAAACTAGTACCCATACCTTGCTTTGCAGAATAAGCCATTTGTGATGCTCTTAATCTATAAGCAGGATTGTACATAAACATTTGATATTCTATATCTTCTAATTTATTGTAACCTTTATCACCTTCTTTTTTATTATAACCTTTAAATCTTTGTACTTCTGTAGCATCTAAATCTGCATTAGAAAATATTCTATCTATTTCTTTGGCATAATCACTAGGTGTGCCATCTTTATTTTCCCATGCTGCTCTTTCATCTTTTACTTCAACAAACTTTTTTCTTAAATCATTACTGATTCCTTGATAGAGTTTGATACTGTCTGAGTCTTTATCTGCACCTCCAAGGTATTTATTATCCTTATGGTGTGTGAACGAACCAGAACCTCTCTGCCCTGTAAAACCCCTAAAGCGTAACTGCCTTGTACCAGAGACACTATCAGCAGGAATGCGAATAGCGAGGAGCATAAATGTCTTGTCCCATTCTTTAATGTTACTTCTGGATTTATTCCCAGTATATTGCTCCCAAGCTTCGCCCAAATTGACTCGTTTGTTGATAGTTTCCATAGTAGCTTTGCTATCAGTTTTTTGTGCATTTTTTAATTTCCTTTGGTATATAGCTTCTAATTCTTTTTCTGGTATGTATTTAGTTTCTATAGGCATTTTTTTAAACATGTTGTCTAAATACACATCGCCCTCTCTTAATTCTTTAATCCCTTTTTGTACATACTCTGGGTCTATTATTATACTTTCACCTTTGTATGTAAATAGCTGGTCAGGTGTAAATGCTTTTAACCAAGACTTACCACCTGTATAGATATATGGATTAGCAAATCTTCGTACTAAAAATTTCTTTAAAGCATTATGATAATTTTCTTTAAACACAGTATTACGTACTGCATATGTACCAGCCATAGCCTGTGCTAATATCTTATTAGATGCATGAAACTGTCTAAAATCAGAGTTAGTATCAAATTCAAAATCAATATCTAATTTACCTTCTCCTTCTAATTTCATTATCTTGTCCATTACTTTACCTGCAACTCTGCTGTCAGGAAACTTAAGTAATGTATCTTTTATAAAATCTAGTGGTAATTCATTTAAAGAAAGGTCTGCATCTTCTATTATTTTATCTAATTCTTTTAATTGTTTATCAGATAATTTTTCATTTTTAGCTCTTATTTCATTTACTTTTTCTGCAAAAGATCTTCCTCTTTCTGTACCTTGTAAACTAGGTTCTAATATTTCTTTAAAATATTGTTCAGCAAAATCTGGAAATTGATTACTAGATGCATGTAAATAAAATTGTCTTGCAATTTCATCACCTTTAATAGATTTAAATGGGTCTTCAAATGTACCTGTACTAACTTGCATATGTTCAATAGGTACTTCAAATGTTTTAGGATTTTTAATAGAAAAAGTATTGGACTTAGGATTATAAGTAAACTCTGTGTTTATTTCTAAATTACCTCTTAACTTAGCTCCACTATCAAACACAATAAAATCTAAGCCATTTTCTTTCATAAAATTATTCCAACGACCTGTAGCTCTTTGTCCATTTGATTTAGTAAACAATGCACCTAATCCAGTATTACCAGCTACAACTGGTTTAATATGACCTACCATACTATCTTGACCCATATACTTAACTACATTGTCAAAAAATTTATGAGCAATAATTAATCCACCATCAGTATCACTATTTCCTGTAGTTTCTATATCTTTAATTATCATTCCTCTTATCTTACCATTAGGAATAGTTTCTGTAAAACTAGCAGCATTTAATGGTGTCATTCTATTTGTTATAAGAGTTAATCTTTTATTTAAATCTGCAACAGACTTACCATAACCTTTATTTAATAATAAACCTAAACCTTGTAAGCTAGGAGAGTTTTTATTAACTAATCCATTCATTGCAGCGTGATGCAGCACATTGCTAATCCATTTACGTTCATATAATCTATTTGTACCAAAAATACTTTTATCTGATGCAAGTCCAGCTTCAAAAGTTTTTTCTATAGCACTTCTAACAACAGGGTCACCTTTAGACATAGCGTCAAATATCATTTCTTTTGTTATTTGCACATTACCTAAAGTGTTTACATAATCAGCAATTAACATAAAAGTTTTATCTTTTACACCACTATATATATACTTGCCTTGTTCTTCTAATCTATTTTCTATCTTACGAAGTTTATTACTATCTACTTTAAATATTACGTTTTCACCTTGTGGTGCAAAATCTAATATTTTATAAGCTTGACCATTTTTAGTAACACCATGTGTCATAAACGAAAAACCACCAAAACCTAAATAATTTATAGGTAGTGTAACATATCTTTCACCTAAACTAGTTGTACCAAATGTTTTATCTTTTGTACTTTTTACTTCTATATCACCAAAAGCTTTATCTTTAAAATAAAATACTTCTTGTGTAGGCTCTGTTTCAGTATGCCACTTTCTTCTATACCTAGCTTCATGCTTAGTAGTTAAATCATTACCTATTAATTTTTTAAGATTAGTTATAAATACTTCTACATTTCTACCACCTTCTGTTAATAAACTTTCAGCAGTAGCTTGTTCTCTAGCTGATACAAAATCTTGTTCTGTTCTAAATTGTTTTTTATCAACTTCTTTATATACTTCTTTATCTGTACTTTTTAAATATTCTATTTCTCTAGTAACAGGATCCATAAAGTCACTTTGTTGGTCAGCATATAATTGAGCAGAAGTACTTTCAGCATCTCTTAATCTACCTTGCAATACAGCCATTGCATCTGCAGCTCTTAATCTGTAAAATGCTTGTATGTTAGCATCATTAACTTCTCTACCAGAATTTTTAATATAAGTTTCTGCTAGTTGTCTCCACCTTGTTTCTGGAAAGTTTTTTTCTAAATAACCTAACGAAGCACCAGTAGCACCTTTTAACTTTTCAGAATTAGGAAAAGTAAATGACTCACCCATAGGATGTTCATATAAAATAAAATCTTGTGTTCGTTTAGTTATAGTATTCCAATCTTTAGCATGCTCTGGGTCTAATATATCTTGCATATTTCTACCCAGTCTTTCACCTTTCTTACCTATCATCCATTCACCAGCAGCTTGTTTGTAAGCAGGTCTGGTATTATAACCAAAGAATCCACCTAATAAATATTCATAGATTTGCATTTCTATAGGGTCATTTCTCATAGTAGCAGGTAATCCCATAAACAAACTAGCTACTCCAGCTCTTAATCTAGCATTAGCTTTTTGTATTTGTTCTGGACTACCTTTATACATTTTACCTACAGATACAAAATTACCTATACCACCAAATGCACCACCTGCTATAGCTCCACCTACAAATGCATCAGCCATTATATCAGAACCTTTCCATACAGAACTAACAGCACTAGCTACACCAAGACCTAATGCTTCTTCAGTTATTTGTCTAGTAGCAGCACCTTTTCGTAAAAAATCTATAGTCTCAGCACCAGTTTTTTCTAAAACTTTATCAAAAGTAGCTTTTGTACCTCTAGAAAATTTCATTGGAACAGCAATATCATCTAGTGTTTTAATACCAGCTTCTAATGCTTGATACATTCCTGTGCCTCTAAATCTACTAAAAACAGACAATGGCGCTCTCATAATAGCAGGAGCAAAACCTGCAAGATGTCCAAGTTGTCTAAATATTGCTTCGCCTGTTGTACGAGGTTCTTTAGGTATTAGGTCAAATGTAGTTAGACCTTCTAAGAATCCTGCTTGTGCTTGTTGGAAACCTCTTCTTAAACTAAAATTACCTTCTAGTCTTTTAAAGTTTATTTCATTTTGTTCTGCTAATGCTTCCAACTCATCTAGTTGGTCGTCATTAAACATATCAGGATTAGCTCTGTATGTATTTATAAGGCTCTTTACTTTATAGCCTTCGTATGGATTAGCCAATTAATCTCCTAATAAATAATTTAATCCTAATAAACTACTACCACCTACAGCACTATAATTTAAATATTTTTCTGCAACATCCATTGGTATGTTTAAATTTTTAGATAAATTAGATGCTGCTTTAAATCTACCCATCCTTGCATAGTTAGCACCAGCTCTACCTATGCCTATTCCTAATCCAGCAGCACCTCTGCCTAATGAACCAGCCATTTGACTTGCACCTTGTGCAAACCCACTTTCTGATATTCTACTTCCAATAGACCTTGCACTATCTTCTGCTGTTCTGGCTCCACTCATTCTATTTCTTACAGCTTTTAATGCATCACTAGCTCTACCTTTTAATGCTCCAGCACCAAATGATACAGCTTTACCTGCTCCTAATAGTCCTGCTCCTAATCCACCTACCATACCAATAGTAGAAGCTATAGAATCTAAATCTGTTTCACCAAAAGCTTTTTCGCCTCTAGCTACAGGTCTATAACTATCTGGAAGTAATCCAAAAGTAGCCATATCTCCTAATTCAAATATAGCTTTTCTGATTGGTTTATTTTCTCTTTTAAAACTTCTATTCATAGCTTTAGCAAGTTCAGCTACTACTTCTGATTCAGCATCAGTAAACTTTCTTGGGTCACTATTATATTCGTCTATAAGACTTATTATTTGCATTGGATTCATTACGGATTACCTCCTAAATTACCTAACTGATTTAACATCAGCATATTTAAAAAATTAGTTTGTAGTTGTTGTTGTTGTGGAACAAACTGCAATATTTGATTCATATCAGCAGGTGCTACATCACTACTACTACCTATTAACCTTGACATATCTGGTTGATATGGTTGCTTTGGAGCAAGCTCATCAAACATTTTACCTAAGTCAACTTCACTTTTAGTATTAAAAGGATTTTTCTTCATGTTTTCAATATACTTTGTTTTATTTCTTTGCCTATCAGCTTCAGATTCTTCAGAAATAGCTCTATTTATTCCTTCTACTGCTAAACCTCTTTTATATTTAACTTCATCTTGTCTTAGTTGATTAGATAAAGCAAATACTCTATCTCTATAATCTTGGTCTGCAAGTCTTTGATTCATTCTGCTATTTAAATCTTTTATTTGAGCATCATTCATTTCTTTAGCTTGTGCTAATCCTTGTGAAGTTAAATCATTTCTATCTTTAGCAAGATCTCTTTGTAATTGAAATCCTTCTCTTCTTAATTGATTAGCAGCGTTAGCCATATCAACAGTTATATCTTGTTGTCTTTTTTGCATTACTGCATTTAAAAGATTCTCTGTTCCTCTAGCATTATATCCAGTAAACCTTGTTTGCATGTTTGGTACAATCATATTATCTCCCTAATCCTAAAAAACTACCAGCTAAATTAAATAAATTATTAGATTGACTATTTCGATACGCAGCTTGTGCATTTTGATTTTGCACAGCTTGATTATATTCAGCCATTGTTCTTTGTTGATTATAAGTATTCATATTTTGAGTATTAAATTGTTCATTTTGTAATGCTCTTGCATCAACACCAGCTCCAAGTTGTCCAGCTTGACCATAAGCTCCCATAGCTAAGTTACCCATTGCACTAGCAAGTTGAGTACCTTGATTAATAATACCTTGTTGTCCTTGTGCAAATTGGTCACCAGCTTGTCTATTAGCTATAGCATCATATGCTCCGCCTATACCCATCATTCCTCTAGAAGCCATAGCAGCATTCATTGCATTTATACTTTGTGCTGATTGGTCACCTATATTTCTTCTTAATATATCAAATTGTCTTTGATTATATGTTGAATTAGGATTAAGCATTGCTTGAGATTGTTGAGCAAACTGCCCACCTAATCCAGATAAATCATTCATACTACTTTGTAAATTTTGATTAACATTATAATCAGATTCTGTTAATCCAAAATCAAAATCTACATTTATATCTTTTGGTCTATTTCTTCTGCTTGCTCCTAAACCCATTAAACCAAACAAACCTGCAGCTACAGGTGCTACTCCTCCAAGCATTCCTATACCTTTACCAAGAACACCACCTAATTTACCTAATGAACCCATTATATTTGATGTAGAAGGACTTCCCATATTAGGCATAGCTACATTTTGCATAGCACCTGATAACACATTATTAGCTAATGCACCTGCTTGTGGATTTAAAAAATTAACTCCTCTATTATATTGACCTAAAACACCTCCTTGATAACCTATAGGTAATCCTGTATTAGGTGTTAAAGTTCCTATTTCTTGTGGTGGAAGATTGTTTTCATCATATCCCATTAATATTTGTCCACTAGTTAATCTTGGTGGCATAATTTACTCCTCATTTAAATTTAAAGATGCACTAGCCCAGCCTTCACTAGTACGTCCTTGTATTTTATATGTTGTTCCATCTTCTGACCTAACAACTCTAATGTCACCTTCCTTACCTAGTGACTCACTTGCTGGTGCTATAGTGTCTCTACTATTAACAGCATTTATTAATTCATTTAAATCATCATAGATTTTATCTATGACTCTTTGCATATTATTATTGTTAATTCTTTGTGGTCTTTTTTTACTTATCATGTCATTGATTTTGTTGTACGTAGTCTTCTAAATACAATACGAAATGCATCTGTTATAGCTGTAGAATCACTAGCTACTAATAATTTTATTTGAAAATGCCTAGCTTTTCTTTGAACAGTATGTGAACTATAAGAAGTACTATTTTCTGCTGTATTTACATTTATTGTAGGAGTACTATTTTCAGATAATACTTCACTTTTATAAAATATTTTATCTGCAGTAGAATTTCCCATTGTAAATTTTTTACTATACCATACCCAATTGTTTCTTCTTGTTGTATTGTGAGGATCAAATGTTTGAATTAATCCTTGTTGTGTATCAGACATTAATATTTCATTATTTTTTCCAATTACAGCTCCTAATATTCCATGATTTGTTAATCCATATGTTGAAGGATTACTTCTTTTCCAAAAATCCCATCTTTGTTTAGGAACTGTATATACCCAAAAATATTGTCTATATTCTGTACCACCACCATATCCAGTATTTATAACTGTAAAACAATAATAAAAAGATTTTCTATAACCATCATATGTAACTACTATATCATTAGCATAATTTGTATTACTAAATTTTAATAAATTTTTTAATGCACTTCTGTTATTAATATCAAAACTAACTACATCTGGTTGCTCAACATCTTTTATTGCTACACCAATGTCTTGATATTGTTGACCATTGTGATAATAAATAGAATTTTTATCTAGCCAAGTCATACCTATATCAGAAACTACAACAGTATTTTGATTTTTGCATCCAATGCCAGTTAAAGTATCTTCTATATACATACCATCTGGATTAACAATATAACTTTCATTTTCAGAAAATACATATAAACGACCATTAAACCCTGCAATAGCAGTAGGCTTATTAGGTAATTTTAAACTATCTCTTATCCAATTAAATTGGTCAAAATTAAATGGTCTAGATTTAAATAAATAATTAGTTGCATCATCTATATCTGGATGAGAACAATTAGTGATATATAAAAAATTATTTATTTTTGCACTTAATCCATATTTAGGTATAGTAGTAAGTAAAGCTTCAGATATACCTGTACGAGATTCATAAGATGCCCCAGAAATACCAGAGTCTATTATAGTTTTAGAATAATATTTACCATAATCAGGATTAGATGTATTAGAATCAGTTTCAAGCCAACCTGATTTTAATGATATAGATTTAACTAATCTAAAAAATGATGTAGGTTGTGTAGAACTAGAATCATTAGCACTAGAACGATAAACATTTACATGGGTTACTCTTTTACTTAAATTTTTAGGAAATATATCTATTTTAACATTTAATGAATCTTGTGAAATACTACTATTATCTATATGTTGCCAAGAAGATAAAGGTGATTCTTGATAACCATCATAAAGAAAAGAAGTACAATAAAATTGATCGTGATTAGGATTAATACTTCCAGTTGCATTAGCATTATTTGATATAGTTAATTCAACTTCACTTTCAGATTTTGCAGTTAAAGAACCAGATAAACCTGCTGCCCACCTTTGTGAACCTGTTCCAGAAAAAACATTATAAGTTGCACTAGTTTCATCTAATATAGCATCATTTAAATCTAAATTAGTTGATATACTATTTCTTGACCCTCCTATTATAGAAGTTTGAGTATGATTGTAAGCAACTTTAGTAAGTCTATATAAATTAGAATTTAATACTGTACTACCTTTTTCTACCCAATTTAAATAACTAGTATTAGTATCTTGTTTTGTTAAATAAACATTATCATAAGTTTGATTAAAATCAGAACTATATGCATACACTAATCCTTTAGTGCTTATATTATTTAACTTATCATTAGCTGTTATATTATCTTTAACAACTTGTAAAAAATATCTTATTTGTCCTTTTACATTTGCATTGTTATCTATAGAACCATTATAACCTATAAAATTTGTTAAACTACCATAATGCCATCTAACAAATCCACCATCAGGTATTGGTCTTACTGTTATACCAACATAACTATTACTACCTGTAACTCTTATTAAAGGTAATTTAGGTATGCTAAAGTCAGGAGCTATTGTAGTATTGTCATTAGTACTTACACCCCAATCTCCTATATTAGGACTAACACTTGTAGCATCTGCTCCTTTATATGGAGTTCTATCATCAACTGTTATTCCAGTAGAACCTGTTGATAAATTAGAAACAGAAACATTAAATAAATAACTTGATGTTGTAAGAATATTTCCTGCTGCTAACCATAATGTATTTCCACATTGCATTATATCTGTTATATTAGTATCATTAGTAAAATTATTTAAAGGTCTGCTAGTTACTACATCCATATTATCAGTATCAATTTTTAACACAAAAAGATTGCTACTTACTTCATCTATTACCCAAAGATTGCCATCACTAGCTAAACACATAGCTTTTGTTTTAGTAAAATAATAATCTGAACGTTTTATTAATTTTCCTAATTCAACATCAAATTTATATACATAATTACCATTTTGTTTTATTCCATATACATTTGTATTTGTACTATTATTTACTATAGTATGCATTGCAGGAAATGAACTAGGAGAAGATAATTTTGCATTTTCTACTTGTGAACCACTAGGAGCATTAGCTCCAAATTGTCCATGTGATATTATACCTACCCATTTTGCATTTTGTGATTTACCTAAACCTATATGAACTTCTTTATTATTATTTTGCATTGCTGGTATATCACCAGAACTAACAAAACTTCCTGTTTCTAGTGTATTTATACTTGGACTACCATTATATAAATCTTCAATAGATTTTATATCTCCATCAGAATCATCAACATAAATTAATCTATGTGTGTCATTGTCATTTATTATTGCCATTCTTCTAGCATCTACTCCTGCAAGTATAGGACTAGCATCTTCGTGTATTGCCATTAATGAACCAGACTGTCCATATGGGTCTATGTTTTCACTATAAACTGCAGCATTGTCTGGAATATCTCTATCATCTGCATTGTAAATAACTCCAGACTCAAATTGATTTATTTCAAATAATTCTTTAGGCACTTATTATTTTTCCATTATATGTTGTGTAGCCATTATTAATTGTTAAAACTACTAAATTAAAATTACCATTAGACAAAATATCACATACACCTACATTATGACTCCAATTAGTTGGTCTTCCTTTTAAATAACTTTTAGTCATATCAGTTAAGCATCCCATTGAATGAGCCATGTGGCTTCCACTAATGTGTTGAATTGTGGCTTTTTGACAATCATGGGTATGTCCATAGATAATGTTGCATCCCAATTGCAAGGCATGAGTCCTTGCGTGTGACACTCCCATATAATGTCCCCCATGATAAGCGTACAATTTGCTACCAAGTACTTTAAATACTTTTCCATATTTGTGCCACTCATATCCACGTTCATCAAATTTAAATGCTTTTCTACTTTCGTATTTATCTAAGTATGGGTTTTCTTCAACGAAGTTATCAAACCAGATTTCGTGGTTACCTTGTGCAAAGATCTTCTTCTTGCATTGTACCAGTTGTAAAACTTCATCAATTTCATCAAGTCCTTTGTTGCCATATTCTATTTCCTTATCTATTGCAGGTAATTGATACTCAACAGGTGGTCTTTTCTTTTTAGACCATTGCCAATGACTAACTGATTCACCATCAATTG
>CEQR01110845.1_pt1 | contig 11753 bp, 7 predicted proteins | sample 530901 | NCBI WGS metagenome assembly CEQR01 (sample SAMEA2621085, study PRJEB7988) | marine metagenome | isolation source: saline water (ENVO:00002010), including | reverse complement strand
TATCTGCGGTATCTGCGACTAATGAATCTATTTGTGCTGTTCCATCTATGAATAGATCCTGCCACTCATTATCAGATGATCCAAGATCTCTAGCATCATCTGTGGAAGGAACTAAATCACTATCAAATCTACCAAGTGCAGAAATTGTAGTATAATAATAGGATCCCTCTGTTTCTGTTACGCTACCAAGATCTACATTACCTTTTGCATTCAGTAAACCTTCAAATATTGCATCATGAGGAGTATTAACTGCATTTGAATGAGTAATGATAGCATTACCCATGTAACCATGAGCAGTACACTGATAATGTAAAACAGCAGGTGTAGTGTCTGAGATCGTAATCTCAGTATAAGTATTCTGAAAACTTACACCTGTAGTATAATTGTGTGTTTTACCTGCATCAAGATAAAACTTTAATGGATGACTGCCTGTATTATCATGTACAAATCTGTATGTTTTACCTGGAGTGAAGTGTAGTATTGGTGATTCTACACCATCAATCTTATATCCATTACTACTACCTGTTCCGTTATACCTATGTGCTGCGGTCTTCTCTGCAACAGTTACAGCAAAGTTCTGTGTAGAAGCAGAATGTGGTGCTTGTAAATATGAAAATCCCTTTAACGCTGTTGTAGTTGTAACACCAGATACATTAGCACCGTCTGTTTCGACTGTCCCATCAAAAAATGCATTTCTCCACTCTTTCGTAGATGAACCAATATCATAAGTTCCATCATCTGTAGGTACTAAACTTGACGCAAATTCTCCACCGACTACAACATCGTCACCATCTCCGTCACCAAGTCTGATTGTTCCGCCACGGAATGTAACGATACCTATGAATTCCGACTCACCTTTTACGAAAAGATCATCAGTAATTGAAACAGCAGCACCAACATGTAGACTCTTTTCAATACCAACACCACCTTCAACTATTAAAGCTCCTGTATCTTTACTAGTTGAATCTGTAGTATCTGATATTGTAATTGAACCAGCAAGTGTACCACCTGTCATCCAACTTAAATTACCACTTCCATCATTCTGAAGAATACCATTAGTAACGTTAGCATTTGGGAAAGTGTATGTTAAGTTTGCAGCTAATGATGCTGGAGACTTAAATTCTATATAATTATCGCCATTATCTGAACCTTCAACAATCCTTACTGCAGAACCAGCAGTGGTTGTTTCTCTTGTCCAATATCGATGAGATCCAAAGAATTTATTATTAGCAGCGTCGTTATCTAATCCAACATAGAAATCATATTTATCCGTGGCAAAACCAGGCTCACCTGCACGAAGTGCTGGTAGATCGGCAACTAGACCTCTTTTAAACTTTAATACAGGAGCAGCCATCTATAATTTACCTTTTAGTAATATTTATTAAAATTTTATGTAAACGTTCCCCCATCAAAAGCATCATCGTCAACTGAATCTGCCAGATCAAGAACTTGGGCAGGATCAACATGTTTGTATTTATTATCTGTTGAATCAAACATTAACAAAGTATTACCACTCCTTCCTGTTATATCAACATCCTGTATATTTTCAATTTTATCCAAAGATGAAGATCCCGATGAAGCTGCTGCTCTTTGTGATGAAACTACTTTTCTTGCTGAAGTTTGACCTAATCTTACTTTAATGGATCTAGACATGTCTAAAATTTACCTTATAGTAATATTTATTAAATGTTTTTTGTAACTTTGATAGAATTATCTTGTAACCGCTTGAGAAACTACAACCATACCTTCAACAACACATTCCATAAAACCAGTTGTATCAGTAATTATAACATCATATACATGTCTTCCCACCTTCAATTCTGCAGTTTGGGTTGTTGATAAACCAATTTGCACTTGACCACCAGTAGCATCAAAAATAGAACTGGTAAATGTAGTGATTCCAGTATTTGCACCAGCATGTTTTCGCATTTGTGCAGAGACATCAAAACCAGTTAGATCTAGAGGAGAGTTGCTAACTCCATCCTCTAAAGTAAAAACTTGTTTAAATGATGTTCCAGTCTTTATTGATAAATTGCTAGTGTATACAGCCATACAAAATCACTAATCTTAAGTATTTATCTATCTAAAAGTTGTCTTAACTGGTTTTTTAACTCGTCAATTTCATTTCTGAGATCCTCTAATTCTCTTTTTTCAGTTAATTTTTTATTCTTTGCTTTAATATAATTAGAATATCCGTTTGTATCAGTGTTTACAATTGCACCTGATTCTTCACGGTATAGATGTTTATGTCCTTTTACTGGTATCATTATCCTTTTGGAAATACTCCTTTTGGTGAGTTTACTGCTGATTGTCCCTTTTTAACATAAGGGTTACTAAAATATTTAAAAGGACTTAAACCACCAGGTCCTTCAGATCTTGATTTTATTTTATTATCATTATCTTTAAAAAATTTCATAACCTCTGGTTCTTTATAGTAGTTGTCTAATTCTTTAGAACCAGTTTTATCCAATATATTATTTGGATACCGATTTCCACTTTTAAGTTTATGGATTGGTGAATTGTGTCCATAATCAAACGGACCAACCTCCTGTCTTCCAGTCTTTTGATCTATGAACGGATTTTTTGATTGGTCTTCTTGAAATTGTTGAAAAGATTTCATGCTGATTTAACCTTTTTATTAGTTTTCTTTTTAACAAGAGGTAGTGGTAAATTAAATCCTGTACTCTTTCTAAATTTTCTATTACTCTTATCTATAACATCAAGCGTTCTTATCCTATTTGTAATTGCATCATCGATAGTTACAGGTATATCATCATACATTTTTGGAGATACGCTAAGATTCTCCATAAACTCTTTAAATGTTTTCATAGTAGTATGCTCATGGAAACTGCTGCACCAACTGCTATCCAGAATATTTTAGGGACTAATTTTAGCGGAACTGGATACCTCATTATTTATTCTGCAACCTCTCTACAACTGTCTCTGCTTGCATAGGTGCAACATCATTCAAACCATTTGCATCAAACCAAGGAGCATCTTCCCAACTAAATCCATCACCAAAAGTATTATCAGGAGACATTACGTACCAATGACATTTTGCATCTGGAATATCTACTGCACACACTGCCCAATCATCATTCCACTGAGGAACTTGAACATACATCACTGGGAGATGATTAGCAAAAAACGAAAGAATTATTGAAAAAAAGATCATGCCAGTGCTATGACTCTTAGATCCTTAAATCTTGGTGCTCTTGCTTCATTTGTTCCACTCATTACAATCTTAATTTGAAATCCTGTAAATTGTTCAAGTTCATCAACACTAAATTGATATTCTTTAAATTCGCCTTCAGAGCTTGAACCCACAAATGCATCAGGTCTACCGCTATTATTATTCACATTAATAATATCATCACCAAAACCATCACCATCTGTATCTCTAAGATTATCAAAACCAGGAAATAGTTCAAACGCTTGCTCAACACCACTTGAATCAGTGCGAGTTAATTTATAAAGAACTCTGAAATCTGCAGATGAATGTCTAAAAGATCCAACAAGAACTTTAAGTGATGTTGCTGGTTGTTTAAGGTTTACTACTTTACTTACATAAGTTGATGCATGAGGATCATCCTCTTCAAGATTTACTCTACCATCAAACGCATAATCTGTGATTGGATTGTTAAGTCTATTCCTACCTAATATAATTGCAGTCCCATTTACTGCATTTATCATTGGGGATAGATTTGAATCCGATGAATTAAGAGTTAAACCAACTGTTAATGACTTACTCTTAGGTAAACTAGTTAATCTTGTAGTCTCATTTCTTTCTGATGCAACAATTCTAGGTGTTGTAAGGTTATTTAAGTTGTTAATTGAAACTTCTTCAAATCCTTGATCTAAGAAAGATATTTCCGATCCACCTGCACTTGTTCCAGACACTGTTCTAATTTGACCAGAAATAGTTGTACCATCACCTGGTGTAATTACATTAAATGTCGGAGTAATTGTGTTAAATTGGATGTTTCTTGTTCCCTTACATTCTGATCCACCAACTTGATTTTCATCTGAGAAACTAAGTTGATCATCACCAGAGGACATATCACCTCTAGGTATTTCTATATGATAATTATCTAAATCTCTATTTGATTTAAGAAGAGAGTCAGATGGTAATGTATGTGTTGTATTAATTCTATTCAAAGATACACCATTCAGTTCGTATGAGAATAATTTTGAGTTAGTAATACTATGAGATCTTTGGATTGAATCGTCGATACCTCTTGAAGAAATTCCAAGTGATCCTGCAGGTGAAACACCAGCAGTTATTGAATCATAAAATATAATTTCACCATTCACTTGTGCAAATCCAGAGGTTGTATGTATTCCATTCTGGAAATTAAATGAAGTTGTGTCTGCTACAGATACGCTAGTATCATTTACTCCAAAATCTGCAGTTAGAGATGTTGGTGCAGTGTTTGGTTTTATACCTGATAATTTGATTACATTATTATCAGCATGCATACCATGACTGAATTGCCCAACTTCAATTACATTTCCTTCAAATAATTTATTTATGACAGTTGAACTTGTAATAGTAGTATTAGCCATAGCCACAGCACTACTACCATTATATACAACCAGAGGGCGACCCGCAGTAAATTCTTGGCCTTGTACATTTGTTAAATAAAGTGTGTTTTTAGATGATAAAGCAGTAACAGTAATTTGAGCACCAGTTCCTTTAATCATGGTGGTCGTGGTTAGACCTAGAACATCGCCCACAACATAACCAGATCCACCACTGATACTAGATGGATCAGCGTCAATTTTTCCTTCTGAGTTAATTACAATGGTAGCTGTAGCACCTGATCCTGACCCAGTGATATTGTAAAAAGGAACAGATGAGTATGTACCTTCTGAATAACCAATACCTATATTGGTTCTAACCAGTGCATTAGCAACTCCTCCTGCATTTTCCACAATACCTGATATGGCAGTTGAAGTAGTTTCATCACTTACTTTAGCACCTGGTATTAAAACTGAATCTAATACATCTGTATTACTAATTACAACTTTTAATTTGCGTGGTAGGGTTTTGATTGGATCAACTGGAAGAATAGATGAGTGACTATCAATTACTTGTTTTGGATTATAGAAGAATGCGGTGCCTGATGTGGTGCTGAAGTTACACTTGTAAAGTTTAAACTTCATATCCTCAAACTGACTCGCAGTCCAGATAGTTCCGTTCTGAGATTTGAACAAACTACCGCCAACATATTGTTTAGTCACTAAAACACTTTCTGCATCAGGTAATGTAGTTGTATTAACTGTTTTTTCACCCATTCTCGCAACCCACAATTCATATAGATTAGATTGAGGTGCTAAGATAACTATTGCATACTCTCTACCAGATGATAAGAAAACTGGAGATGGGAATGTAACTTTTGTTGCAATTGTTCCATCAGTTGATGTAGTAATTTGTGATGGATCTAAAGTTACCTCAGAATGATCAGATGCAAGATTTAAAGTAGGGGTTCCTAATTCAACTGTTCTTAGTGAAACTGTTACTTTTTGAGTAGGATCCACGTTCGCAAAGAATAAATCAATAGATGATAGGAACGCTCCTGTTTCATCGACTGTAAAAGTTTGTGCTAGTGGATCACAGGGTTGAGGAGGTCTACGAACAATAACCTCAGTTTGTAGAAATGTATCTACTATACCATTTGCCTCATAGGTTGTCTCTGCAGAACTTATTATTAGACTTCCCTTCAATCTCTTAGCGTTTGTTTCACTTGATGATAACTTAAATGATTTAGTTCCAGTTGTGAATCTAAGTGGTGGGAGTGGATTACTAAATGGATCTCTGAAGAAGAATGACCCTAATAGATCACCAAATGTATCAGGTATTAATTGAACGCTTGATACAGTTGCTTGTGCACCACTTGTTTCACCGAGTAAAACCATTCCTGCTGCTACAAATCCAAAATATTTTCCTAGAACTTCATCAACCAATGAATTGATATCAACATTTAGAATTGTAGATGTTGAGGAATAAGCACTTGGAAGATTGATTGTCCTATCATAAGGATTCAAACTAAATGTTGTTGTTGGACTTCCACCAGGACCAGTTTTATGATTTGGTGCATATGCTCTAACACTAAACAAGTGTGAAGATCCAATATAACCTTTTACTGTTTCACCAATAATAAATGATCCAGAGGTCATTGAAATCTGAATTAATTTAGGTATAATATCAATACCACTTGTGTTATCAAAGAAAGCATATTGTCTACCCAATGGTCTCAACCCATTTGCTTCAAACGCTACGTTTCTTGATCTGATGTGAGTATCAGGTACACTTGATGTTTTAATAGTTTCAATAAATGTTCCATTAAATCCACCAGTAATTCTTCTTGTTCCACCATCAACAAATATATTTCTAACCCATGAATCTGATTCTGGATTTAAAATAATTGTACCAGTAAAATCTATCATATTGAATGGGTTTACATTTTCAACTCTTGACGCTAATGGTTGTGTAATCCAATCCTTTTCAGTATACTTAAGTGTAATATTGTCACCAGTTTTTTGAACATTAGAATCTAATAATTCAAGATTAGCAGAAAAATCTGCTGTATCAGTGTTTATTGAAGGTTCAAGAGCTGGTTCAGGCGATATTGAGTAAAAATCTATAGGTGATGCAAATTCACCTACATCAGTAAGAGTGCTTCCTGTGGTTGATGAGTCTTGTCTTGCTGTATCTTTAAAATCATCAACAAAGAAACCAGATTTAAATCTATCAAGATTATCGACATCTCTCACCTGAAGAGTTTTTGTATCAAGTTCTAATAATGACAGTGACGTTACGACCTCTAGATTTTCTATTCGATCCTCAAGTTTACCAATGTCTCTCATCGTATATCTACGATTATCAATAACTGAAATTACAGCATCATCTGTATTATAAAGATATCCAGGAAGTTCAATGGTTGCAATATCCATCGCATCCTCAACATTTATAGGTACTTTAGGATCATCGGAAGAAACACCCTTAACTACACTTATTACACCATTTTTACCTATTACAACCTTATCAATTCTAGGTAGATAGTACTCATAACCTAATAATGAACTTTCGTTTGGTGTAATAATTAAAGATGGATTTGTAGATGCTGAAAAATTTCTACTTGAAAACGCAAATGGTGATGCATCACTTGCTGTAAATCTCTGAACTCTGGGTCTAAAATCAATTGTATCTGACGCTCTAATTCCTGATATATTTGGTATATCATTTTTAAATGAGATTTCAGGATATGAATTTACGGTAAATGCGTCTCCCGTATCATCATCAGGTACATCAAACCAATTAAATATGACTAAAAGTTGTCTTGATGGAATATAATTATTTTTTCTTACAATTCTTCCATAATCATAGAATTGATCTCTCTGACCTTTATCTAAGGTATATTCTTGAGTTATATCTTGGAAATTTCCATCATCAACTACTTGAACTGTTGAAACAATTTTAGATTCGTCAAATGTTGCAATTTCACCTACAGAAAATTTAGATGAATTAAGATATGATATTTCTACTTTGGTGGAAGATGATCTTGTAACCACTTGAGCAACCGCACCACTAGATGAACCTATAACCTTTTCGCCAAGTATTGATGCGGTGTCGAGATTCAATCCTGATGGAAATGTAATTGAATCAAGTGTAGGTGGGAGTGTATTTAATGATTCATATACACCTACTATCTTAACAATATCTGGAAGATTTAATGATATTGAACTATCTTCAATTCTTGTTCCAAAATAAATGCTCGTGGTTAATCCACTTACTGCAGTTGAAGCTGCTGAAACTGTTCTGTTTACAATAGTTTTTTCACTTCTAATAAATTCTTTAACTTTACTTTGAATCCCTAATTTTTTAACAGTAGTATTAACCACCACATTTGATTCATTTTCTTTTAGACCAGTAAATTTAACCGTATCACCACCATTTGCAAGAGTTACTTGGTCTGATGTAAGATCTTCAACAACACCATCAGAATAAGATACATAGTATCTTTCTGCATCAAATACTTCAAATAACGCACTAGTTAAACCTATATTTGAATTACTAATTGGAACATTTAATTCGCCAGTGACAGAATTTGTTGATTGACCTGTGACTTGTTTACTAACAAGTAAATTTGAAGATCCAAGATTGAGTGTTGATATATTATCATCATCAATTTTTGTAAATAAACCCCCATTTTCACTTACAATCGGTGATCCAACTGTTATATTTGTTAGAACTGCACTATCAGGTAGTGTTCCTGTGCATATACCAGTTACATCTTGAACTATTTCGACTTTTGCAGTTGTGACTCCAACACTCTCAACTCTATTAAAAGTTTCATCTTCCTGACCAGCAACAGAATACTTAATTATGTCTCCTACCTTCAAACTTGAAATAATTTTTGACTTTGGACTTGTTATTACACCGTTTGTTGCAATTTCAACTTGATCAGCGATTCCCAATCCTTTTAATTGTGTTTTTTGTAAAACAACGTCCCCACCAAAATCAACTGAAAATCCTGATAAACCACTTGTTGCTTGATGTACAGATTTTACATCACGAATACTATGAGATATTATAGATTTAATTGTTCTGACTATTGATTGGTCTCCATTTAGTATAATTTGCTCTCCAACTATAAATGTTCCTGAAGTTTGTGTTAATTGAACAGCAGTTGAACTACTTACGGTTGTTTCAACAAATCCTGTTGCTCCACTACTTACTCCCTTAATAAATGAAGTTGCTGGACATTGTAATGCACTTAAAGCAACGTTTATCTCTAGATTTGTGAAAGTTTGAATATCATAAACATATAGATCATGTTCTGTTGATGCATTTGTGTAGGGTGCATCTGCTAAATTGTGTGTATAAACTCTTGCTGTACCTATTTTTGTCCCATTAGCAGTGGTGCCACTACCTCTTCTCTTATTATATAAGTCTACAGTTAATGTTGATCCAACTTTTATTTCAGGTGTGCCATGAACATTATTCAATTTGAATTTTGTGCCAAATTCAAATGGAACCTGAGCAGCATCAATTTTTTCAACATCTCTTGGTTTATCTACATCTAAAACTGTTGTACCGACTGTATCAATATCGTATCCTTTTACATATGCAGTTCCAGCAGATACTTTTACCGCCATCAAATCTTCTGATGGTGTATTACCCTGCTCAGTTTGTTGACCTTCAAAATAAACTCCCTCATTGGATTCACGATCATTGAGTGATTCCTTAACCTCAATATCAAAGTTATCTACTGAATAGTTTCCAGACTCGTCAAATGTTCTCTTTGCAAAATAATCTCTAATTAAATTGTAATTTGATTTATTTTGTAATTTTTTAATTTCACCATTATCAATTCTTAATAATTCTACAAAAGATTTATCATCATAATCATTTAATGATTTTTTGGATAAAGTTGCAGTTATCTTTAATCTATCTGCACCTGGTGCTGCAAAGTTTGAAAATCCTCTGGCGTTATCGTATAATGAATCATCATCCTTAGATGAAATAATCTCCTCAAGAATAGTTAAACCGACTCTATATGAGGGTGTATTTGTGTATGGATCAAGTATTATGTCACTCTTCGCTACATCTACAAATGTACCTCTAACAAAAAATACACCTTGTCCAACTGATGCAAGTGATCCAATTGCTGTTGCATCTTCAGGTATCAATGTTGCAATAGTCTCACCTGAAGATATTGTGGTATTACCATAAGTGAATGTGTCTTCTGTAACTAATACCTCACCATTTTCAAAACTTGCGATGCTATTATCGGTGCCAGATTGAATGTATTTTACATACAAAGTTACATCAGTGTACTGAGAAGAGTCTGTGGGAGTATAACAATCGTTTACGACTGCAACTATTCCAGATGTTTGACCTCTTAACCTTTTACCTTTTAGTTGCTCCTTATATACAGTAACATCAATACCCAAATGCTCTGGATTTATTTTAACTGAATTATACTCTGCATTGTAATTAATATTACCAGGAATCACCATTGATCCCTCTTTAAATATATGACTACCAAAAGATTCTATCTGATTTTGTAAGATAGATTGCAACTGCGTTAATTCTCTTGCCTGAACAGGAAAACCAGGTTTAAACAGCACTCGATAAAAATTGTCATCCTTATCGAAATCGTCAAAAAAGGGATTTATATTTAAGTTCGTTTTCTGAGGCATTTTTTAGAATTCCAGAATAATTTTAACGTCTTCTTTTTGTCTAGCATTTCTTGTAATCAAAGGTCGATTATCAAGATAAATTATATCACCTGACTTTTTATTTATCTCAGGATTAGCAACCCCCTGTGTGAATTGCATATCTAGAGAAATTAATTTGGTTCCAGTGGGATTAGTGCTGATTCCTGTAAATTCAGTATCTATAGTACTATCAAATCCTTGATTTCCCTTTACATTATTCGTATTAGAAGCAAAAGGTAGCACTTTTGAATTGGTGCTTACACCAATATAATCTGTCGAGTCAAATGTTGTGGGATTTAACGCATTTGACCTGTCTTGCACAAACTTAATGACTTTAGTTTCATTATCATACGCAGCGACAAATCCTTTTGCTTCTCCCCCAGTCACCTCTTGTTTTATAATCTCCCCTACTACTGGTTCGGTATTAAATGATTGTAATTTAAGTGCACCTACTGAAGAAAAGGTGGGATCAGTGAATAAATTAGTCGATCCAATAGAAGTTGGATTTTTCACAATCCCTATTTGTGAGAAACTAGTATTTACAGGAAAATCATTTGTTGTTGAAGTATCGAATCTAGCAAAAACTAATACTCTATCGGATCCCAACTCTTTGTAAATATCATGACCATGACCCTTTGATGGTGGGATTATTGGTATAAGTTTTGCTTTAACATCAGCATTATTATTATCAACTAAACCCAGATCCACAATACCATAGGTGTAACCTTTACCACCAGATGCAACCACTGCACTGGTTACTTTACCATTTACAACGTCAATTACAACACTCGCTCCAGTTCCATCACCTAATATGGGAACCTCTTTACCAGTGATGTCTGCGTAACCATTTCCCTGATTATCGATGTATACTTTCTTAATTTGATTATTATTGACATCTGAATCACCATTATCTCTGACCGCAACTACTTGAGAGTCTGATGATGTGCTCCAATCATTTGATATGGAAATGAAATCTGTTGAATCAAATTTTATAATATCACTTGGCGATACAGTAAAGAGATACTTCCAAAGGTATCCATCACCACTAGTTCCTGCTGCTGATGGTTCCAAATCTGTAAAGGTTGGTTCATCAAGGGATGCGTTTCCAGTAGTGGATATTCCCGAAGAACCATTATCAATACAGATGTATACTTTAAAATCACTATTCATAACATAGTAATTTGCATCATATAGACGAGAGGATCCAGTATTTGGTGATTTGTTAGAACTACTGTAATCATGACGATACATTTCATACTTAGTCCCCCTTGTCCAAGTAACCTTCCTCACTAATCTTCTTACATTATTTGAAGTTACTTTTTTTCCAAACGACATATTATCACCCACAAAATTCATGTAGTTGATACTATCGGTTGGGTCTGGGGTATCAGTATTCCAGTCTGTTTCTCTACCAAACCCAGAGGTTGTCGGATTAGACAGACCAACAAAAACATAATAAGAATTGTTAGAATCCGTGATGTTATCTACAAAATTACTAGCATTTAATATTCTAAACTGATCTGTTA
>CEQR01110846.1_pt1 | contig 11761 bp, 11 predicted proteins | sample 530901 | NCBI WGS metagenome assembly CEQR01 (sample SAMEA2621085, study PRJEB7988) | marine metagenome | isolation source: saline water (ENVO:00002010), including | reverse complement strand
TTATAATATAATAAAATGTCTAATGTGAAAATATTGAGATTAAATAATTGTGGTGATAATAATAAAATAAGACAAGATACAGATAAAAGCGGATTTAAATATATTGTAGAACCAGATTTAATTAATAATGGTAGATGTTTAGTTGAAGTTATTAGTGGTTGGTCGCAAATTACACAACAAACTATAAGTGTTGGTGGTGCTGTTCTTGCTACTACAAGAATAGTTCCTAATAATGTCCCACAATTAGTAATTAGATCTAATATTATACAAGAAGGAGAAGATACTATTACTGGTGGAGGTGGATTAATATTAGGGACGATGTCCTTACAAAATTTAGATGCTGTTTCAGCAACTAATAGTGCTTTATCTTCTAATTCTGCTAATTTTAATCAAAATGATAGTTTTTCTTTTATATGCGAACGCCTACCATCACAACTACATATACAGAGATTATATTGGTCGCAAGACCCAACAGCACACGCACATATACCAGTTTTATTACCAGCAGATAATATAGCGACTGGTGATAATAAACATTTAATACCCTTTGAAGTTGTATTAAAACTGACTTTTATAGATATGGAATAAAATGGATTTTTAAAGCATTTATTTAATTATATATTATCTTTAAAAAGACAAAAATAAATTAATAATTAATTAATGCGATAATTTAGTTATATTTTTTTTCTATGTATATATTATAATAGCAAAATGCCGATCAGAAAATACGAATGGGAAACCGAAGAAGAAAAAAAAGAATGTAGAAAAAAATATGATAGAGAACAGAAGTTTTATAAATATTGGAAAGATAAATATAAGATCATAGTTAAACCAGATCAAGTAGATATGTTTATGAAAAATAAAAGTATAATAAAAAAAGCATTACCTTTATTGGAGTTTTTAAATCAATTAGAAATATTAGAAAATGAAAACCCAGAAATAATTTCAAATCTCTAATCAAAAATATATATTTAGGAAAATTAATATATTAAGGATATTTAAATTTTTAATATATTAGTTATTTTTTTTAATTCTCTAATCAAAAATAATTTTAAAAAAATTACATCTATAATAGATTTTTAATTTTTCAAATCTCTAATCAAAAAAAATATATAGAGTATTTAAATTTTAAAATATCTAATCAAAATATTTAGGAATAATTAAAAATATATAGAATATTTAATTTTTTGAATTAATTAATAATTAATTAATTTTTTTAATGCGATTTTTTTGGATTTTTTTTCTCTAACTATAATATATAGAAAATGAAAAACGCCAATTCTCAAAAATCTCAAACGCCAGATAATTTTGTAGCATATAATTATATGTCTAATTCCAAAACAATTAGAGAAGGATTATTCAAAGTCCCTCTAATAAAACCAAGTAATATAACAACAGAAAAACATTTTAAATTACAAAAATTACCAGATATTCCCCCAAAAAGATTAATGAATAAAGAAGAAAAAAAAGAAGGATATAATAATGTATGTTTTAATGGTTTAACATTTAAAAGAGTTAAACAATATGATTGGAAAAACGGACAATCTCAAAAATATATGTATTTAGAAGAAGAAAAAATGAAAAAACACACCGCATATTCTCTATTAACTGGTTCTAAAAATAATTTAGTTGTTTTAGATTTAGATTGTATGAAAGAAACTTGGTTAGATCAAAAAAACAACCACCCTTTTATAAAATATTATAATAAGAAATATAATTTAGAACCAAATGAAAATTATTTAATTTCAATTGAAAATATTATTAAAAAAATAAATACTTATTCTGTAAAAACTCAAAGTGGAGGATTTCATATATATTTTAAAACTGAAAATGCTGGTGCTTATCCATCTACCGCATCTAAAACATTAGAAGTTGATATTAGAGGTGAAGGTGGTTTAATTGTGGGTGCTTATTCAAGAATAATTGATACAGAAGGAAATATAAAAGAATATAAACCCTTTACTGATATAGAAGTTGATGAGATTGGCGACCATAGTGAGTTTATAAATAGTGTATATGAAAAAACACCAGTATCAAAAAATAGAAAAGATAAAATTAATATGAAAAAATATCAGAATATAAAATTAAATCCTAATTTATATAGTTTTTATGTTGATGATGAATTATTAAATAAAATAGAAAATAGATTACCAATAACATTCTTTCAAGATCCTATGGAATATTTAAAATTAACAGCATTTTACAAAAAAATAAATAGACAAACTGAATGGGATAATATAAGTAAAAAACATTCTGGTTATAATTACACTAATAATATGAATATGTGGAATAGTGCTGATACTGGAATAAATAGTGTTGAATATGTATTAAAAAAAATTGGAAAATTACATTATTTAAATTACATTAAATATAAAGATATTATACACAATAAAATTAAACCAGATGAAATAGTAAATAGTAAAGGTAAAAAGGGATTAAGTGAAGTATTAAATATTGAAACAAATAAAAATTATGTTATTAAATCTGGAACGGCAACTGGTAAAACTTATTCTATAAATGAATATATACATAAACACGACCATAAATTATTAAGTATTGTTTCAAGAACAACATTAGCACAAGAACACCAAAGGGTATTTGGTAGTTGGTATGAAAAAACTGACCCAGAATTAGCAGAACAAGATAATTATATTTTATATAGCGAACATAGAAACGAATGGTTAGGACTTTTTGAAGGTGATAATATGATAATACAAATAGATAGTATTGAAAAAATATCTGGTTATGATTTTTCTGAATATGTTGTATATATTGATGAGTTAAATAGTGTATTTGAATATTTAATGAGTTCATCAACATTAGCATCAAGGAGAAGGTCAGTTTATAAATTATTATGTAGAATATTAAAAGAATGTAAGCAGTTTATAGGAACTGATGCTGATATTAGTGATCTTTGTATGTATTGGTTAAATCCAGAAAAATATATTACTGGATTATTACCAGAAGACATAAAAGATTTTATTAGTCAATCACCTAATATAGAATGTGAATATATACAAAATACACACAACCATTATCAAGGAGTAAAAGCAACTGAATTATTTAGTTATGATGAATTAGTAAAATTAATAAGTAAAGAAGAAAAGTTTATGGTTTGTTGTGATAGTGCGACAGAAGCAAGAAATCTTCGCAATAAATTAAATAAAGACAATAAAGATAAATATAATGAATGTATTGTTATTGATAGATTATATAGTGATAAAGATGAAAGCGATTTAGATAATATACATCAAGTTATATTCAGTCCTAAAATTGTATATGGATTAGATAGTCAAATGGAAAGAAAAGTATTCTGCCTTTTTAAAGGTCATACTATACCAGCAAAATCTATGCTTCAACAAATAGCAAGGTGTAGAAACCAAGATCATTTATATTATTATTTTATGGATAAAAAAGAAATATTAAAAGATTTTGAGTTTAACAATACTGGTGAAGTAGTAGATAAAATAAAATATTTAGATAGTTATATTAACTCATATTTTAAACAACAAATAGAAAGGGAAGAAATAGAGGAAATAGAATTAGAAAGACAGAGTTTTTATAATTACTTAATAGGTTTCTATTTATATAATTTAGATGCTGATTGTTCTAATAAGTTCTTTCATTTTACTAATGGATTAAGAAGAATAGGATATGATATAACATCTGGAATGAAAATGAGTTTAGATGTAGATAAAAAATTAGCAAAAGAATTAAGCGAACTAACATCAGAAGAATTAGAAACACATTTTCACCAAAACAAAGAAGAAGAATATTACCAGAGAATTAATGAAATAATTAAATTACCACAATTAGAAGATTATGATAAATATATGGATATATTCATTAAACCAGAAAAATTACAGCAACATTTAAATTATTGTAATTTATATTTGAAAGATACAACATTAAACGAGTTGAAAAATGAATATAAAGATAAAGAGTTTTGTGCTAATGTATCATTAGGAGATACTAATAAAATAAATTGGATAAAAGAATTATGTAAAAAGGTTTCTATGGAAGAAGGAAGTTTAAAACCAACTAAAATATTAACACCAGAAGAAGCAGTAAAATACAAAGAAGAGTATTTAAAATTATTTAGACATCAAGGAAAAAAAGATAAATTAGATTTTGAAAATAAATATAAATTAGGTGTTATATTAAAATCTGCTATGGATACGATGTGTGGAGATATTAAAAAAGATCCTTTTGTAAGTCCTTATAAATCCATACAATTTAAAGAAGGAAAAGGTAAAGATAGAAAAAGTATTACGAGTTATGAGGTAGATTTAGGTTGTGATACTCATAAATATCATAAAGGTTTATTCTTATATAGAATAAATAAAAAGAAATATTTGAAAAAAGCATTTAACAATTATCAGAATAAATGTAAAATGAAAGAATTATTTAATAATATGAAGTTAAATAAATTAGAAAATCCTAAACCAGAAATAAAAGTTTCACCTAATAAAGTCATATTATCATTTGACTAAATAATTAATTTTATAAGTTAATTCATATAATTTTTTTTTGTAGTAAAATATTATATGAGTTCAACAACAGAATTACTAACAGAATTGTTGGATAATCTATATGATGAAAAAGATAATTTTTCTAATGAAAACAAATATTTAATTATTTGTAATTTAATTAAAAATGTGGGTTTATCTTGTAATAAAGATAATTATTATAATGATCTATTAAATGAAAGAGATAATATTAATTTTTTAAGAGCAAGTAGGAATAAACTAATAAAAGAAAATAAGAAGTTAAAAAAAATGATAAATATTAAGTAAATAAATTTTCTTATTATATAATATAAATGAGTGAAAATAAAGATTTTACTTTGACTTGGGGTCAATATTTTAATTTTACTGAAAAAGAGATCTTAACTGCTACTGAAAATGTAATAGTAATAAAAAATAAAATATTACAATTACACGAGAAATTAGAAAAATATAAGAAAGATTTTAAAAATGGTGAATATGAAGAAGAGAAAAAAAAAATAAAATCACAGATGGATAGATTAGAAATGAGTAAAGAATGTATAAAATATTATTATAAATTAGAAATTATGTTATAATTAGATATTTTGTCTTTTTGAAGCAAATATATAATTTTATAATTCCTTCAAAAAGACACTTTCTCTAACTATCCTAAAATTTTAAATTACTATAAGGATCTGGTGCTTTCTGTGGTTGATAAAAAGGTTCATTAACTACCTCCCTTACACTATCTTTTATTACTTGTTTATCTGCTTCTTTTTTATATTTGCTCTTTTCCTCCCTTCTTTTCTTATTTGCTTCTACCATTCTTTTAGTTGCTTCTATTTGTGCTGGTGTTCTCGTTTTAACACTTCTATTATCTAATTTACCATTCTTTCTTGTTTGTAATGTTTTACCTAATTCAATTTCTTTTTTTTCCTTTTCTTTTTGTAATTCCATTTTCTTTAATTCTCTTGCTGTTATTTTAGGATTTTTTGCTTTTTCATATTCACCTTTATCATTCTGAACCATATATATAATCTTTTCCTTTGTAATAACTTGTTTTGCTAATTTTTCTTCTAATGGTTTTTTAGGTCTTCCTTTTGGTTTTTTCTTTTTTTCATATTGAGGTGCTACACCATAAGAACTATTATAATCATCTATTTCCTTTTTCTCTTCATATGTTAATTTTTTTTTTGGTTTATGAACTTTCATTACTGGTTTATTATTTACTTTTAATGTTTCTTGTTCCTTAACAACATAATCATATAATTCGTCTTCATCTAATACCTTTACTTTGGTTTCATTTGGAGATTGGGGTTCTATGCTTTCATCGCTACTGCTTTCTGTATCAGTCATTTTATATTATATATTTAGAAAATAATTCTGAATTAATGTTTTATAACATTAAATAATTATGTTATAAACCATAAAAAAATATTTTTAAAAAAATAAATACTATGTTTTACCCATTCTTTCTAAAACTGCGTCAATTATTTTTCTTTTATTTTGATGTTCCATATCACTTTCTATATTCTCTACATTATCTATATCTTCATCAGTTCTAATTATATTCATAGGTGTAAATGGTCTATTTCTTGCGTCAGCACCAGCAGTTAATCCTCTTGTTCTTTGAATGGCGATCTCTTTTTGCGTAATTGTTTTATTAATAGGATATACTAAAAAACCTATACTAATTTCATAATTAATATTATTAAAATTTACCAAATTATCATTTTGATCGGTTATTCTTAAATCTAATGCGTCTATGTTTGAATGTAAAATAGTGTTTTGTCTGCTGTCGTTTTGGTTTAAATATATTATATTTCCACTATTAACATCAACCGAAACCTTTTGAATTGTTTGTGAAAATCCAGCACGAGTAGAGAAAACCATATTAGATGAAGCATTAGATTTTATAAATAAACTATGAATAGATGCTAAATCAACCACATTATTACTGATAGTAGTTCCACCAGCAACCACCACACTATCATTATCAACATCAGTAGAAAATCCACACACCTTCGCCGCACTTGATAAACCCCATCTAATAGTTTGTGTAGATCCACTTGTATTAGTTAATGTAATTTTCATAGTGTATCTATCATAAGTAGCAGAAAACGGAAAACCAGCATCATTAGTTATAACATCTATTAACTCATATATATCATAATTTTTTGAAGGAAATGTGAATAATTGGTCTGTATCATATACAATCTCATTATTTTTTACATCAGCACTAACATTATAAAAACTATAAGGTATTTCTCCACTTAAAATTAGTTGGTGTATTTCTTCTGTATTGGGATCTAATGTTATTGGTTCTTTTAGATCAATAAATAAATGTGAGTTTAATAAACCTTCTCTTTCTGCGTCTTTGCTTCTAATATGAACGACATACTGGCGTAATGGTTGAACTATTTGATTATCCATTATTTATATATTATTATACAACATTATAATTATAAAAAATATGTTATATAATATTATATAATGGCGGACACCGAATTTATAGATTACGAAAATAGAGAATTAACAAGATTACAGCAAACTTTTACTCCAAGAGAACAGCAACAATACGGCGAAGAAGTAAGATATATTCAATATCTATTAAATATATTAAGAGAACAACAGAAAAAACCTCAAACAAAAAAACAGAAAGAAAAAGAAAAAAAAACAAAAAAACAAATAGCAGAAAAATTAGGTCAATTGATTAATAATTTTACTTTAAAAAAGAATACTGATATTACACATACGGAACTTACACCAGAAGAAATATTGGACGCAAAATTAACAAGAGTATCTAATAAATATTATAAATTAGGTGGAGTAGATAGTGATAATTATTTAGCACAAGAAGGGATTGATGGTTGGAAAATTGATGAAAATTTATCTAATGATAAAGGTATAGTTGCTTTTAATGAAAAAACTGGAAAAGCAAAAGTGGCGTTTCGTGGAACAGATAGAGGAAACTTGGGTGATTTAGAAGCAGACGCAAGAATATATATGGGAAACGAACAAAACCACGATCATTTCAAAACAGCAAGAGAACAGACAAGATTAGCAATAGAAAAATATGGAAAATCAAATGTTTCTACTACTGGATACTCGTTAGGAGGTAATAAAAGTTGGTTAATGGGGAATGAATTTGGTATAAATTCATCTGGTTATAATTCTTTTATAGGAAAAAGTATTGTTAAAAGACCAGATATATACACAGAAGGAGTTAAACATAAAATTATAAGAACCCAAGATGATTTACCATCTATTCAAACTGCTTATTTAGATGGAAAAAATAATACAGAAGTAAAAGTAGTTGAAACCAGAGGTGGAAATATGAATGCTTTAAATCCATATAAAGCACACGCAGATAGTAATTTTATTAGTAATGAAGGAAGGAGTGGAAATATGAATAATGAAGGGGCATTATCAGAAAAAATGAGTAATTTAGCAAATCACGCAGTTAAACACGGAGAGTTAAGAACATTAGACGATATGATTAGAATAAATAAAAAATATAAAGTTAAAAATAGTCAAACTGGGGAAGAAGCATTTTTAACAGAGGACGAATGGGAACAAAGAGGAGATAGAATAGGGCAACAATTAGACGAAGCATCAAGAATAAATCAATTAACCAGAGGTGATAGAATGGAAGCAAGAGAAAGAGCAAGAAAACAAAGACAAACAGAAGATTTTGAAATGAGAGATAGTGGGGAATTAATACCATTAGACGAAATACCATTAATAAACCGAAGAGATCCAAGATATAAAGCACAAAAAAAATCAACATATCAAAGTGAATTGGATAGACAAACCCACGAATTACCAAAACAACACGCACCAAAACAACCCATACCATCAGATTTAGCAGAAGAATTAGGCGATAATTTACCATCTCATAATGACGATGGATTACCGATTGATTATGACCCATCTTTATTAGATGATAGTAAATCAAAAAGAAAAGCATTTGAAGATAAAGGAAAATTAGAACAATACAAACAAGATAAAGCAGAATTAGAAGAATTAAATAAACAATTAGGAGAATTTGATGAAGAAGATTTTAATAGAACATCAAAAGAAGCATTAGAAACATTTAAAGGAACAAATCAAGAAGCAAGAATAAAAGCAGAAACTATGAAAATTAGAAGAGATAGAGCAAGACAACAAGAACTACAACAAAAAACAAAAACACCACCAGATATAAGCACTACACCAGCACAAGACGCAGAGTTAAGCGATGTTTTAGAGTTCGCAAGGGGTTTATCTCCACCAAAAACAAGAACCAGAACTAAAACATTATCTACAAAAACAAGAGCAGAAATGAAAGGTTTAAGAAATAAAACTAATCCACCATTAGAAAGACCTAATAGTAAATCCAGAGGATTACAACAACAAACACAGAGATTAGAACAAGAAATAATGGAAGATACAAGACCACAACCAGTTCAAGAAGGACAACCACAAGATCAATCATTTACAGAATGGGCGAATGATAATAATGTTGAACCTTCTAATCATAAAAAAACATTATGGGAAAAATCTGGGGGTAAATTATCAGAAGCAGAAAAACAAGGATATAGTCCAACAGAAGAGCAAACTTTCGGTGATACAGATGATATAAATAATTTTGTTGAAGACGATAGAGAAGGAAGACAGAAAACATTAGAAGAACATTCACAAGCACAAAATCAAATGGAAACAGATTTAAATAATTTAGATGCTGCTAATATTCGTGCTGGTGGAAAATCTTATGGAATGGAAATTGCGAGAGGAATTCACCCTACCAATTTAGCATTAGGATATTTAACTGGAAAGGCGGCAGATAGTATAATGTCTAATTATGTTGATAAAATATTACCTTCTCAACCAGAAGCATTAAGAACAACTGAAACTGGTGTAATTGCTGGTGGTTTAACTTCTACAATTTTAGGGACTGCTTTATTACCAGAGGCGATCGCTGGGGGTGCTGGATATTTAACACAAAAATACGCTACGGAAGGAATATATAAAGGTTTAAAATCATTAGGAGCGAGTGAAAATGTTAGTGAAGGAGTTGCTGATACTGGTGGTGGTGCTGCCGCTGGTGGAGTTGCTGGATTTTTAGGAGCGTTTGCTGCTGGTGCTGCGACTGGGGCAGAAGAAGGAGGACTTGCTGGTTTAGGTATTGCCTCATTAGAAACTGGTGCTATTGGTGCTGGAATTGGTGGATTAATTGGATTAGGAAGTTATGCTATTGGGAAGATTTTTGGTTAATTAAAAAATAAATATCTCATTATATATTATATATAAATGGAATATAAATTGAATGATAATTTAAGTAAAAGATTTTTAACTGGATTAAAGAAATTGGATTTATCTGTTAAGGAACTAAAAGAGAAATGGGTTTATATTGGCGGTGAAAGCGGACATCATTTAAATTATTTTAAACGATATTATGGTAATGAGGAAATACCAGATCATCACGATTATTGTATATGCGGACATAAAATAAAAAATAATTGTTTCATTAGTGATGGGAATTATGTATTATCAGTTGGGGAAAGTTGTGTAAATAAATTTGTTCCTAAATTAAATAGAATATGTGAAGAATGTGGAACACGACATAGGAATAGAAAAGATAATAAATGTAAAAAATGTAGAAGACAATTTACAAGAATATATGATAATTGTATAGTGTCTTTTGATTAATTGTCTTTTTAAAGATAATATATAATTAAATAATATCTTTAAAAAACCAAAAAAAACAATTAAATTGGTTTAAAACTGGTTATTATACTGGTATAATCGTTTATAAAACCATATAATTTAAATTATATGGGTAAATAAATGGTATTTATGGTTAATTATGCTGTTATTATGCTGTTTTTATATGAATTAATCTGTATGTTCGGATTTAATCATTTCTTTTACTTCTTTTTCATCTTCATCATCATTATTATATATATTATATGATTTCATTATAGTTGATATACTTGTTCCCCTACTTGATACTAACTCTTCAATCTTTTTAAAATCTTTTTTTTGTAATAGATCTGCTATTAATACTTTAAATATTTTCGCTTCTCCTAATTTATCAATACTCATATTTAATATTCTTTCATTAAAAGAACTTATTTTTAGTTTATCTCCGTTTTTCTTTTTAATTAAATAATCACCATCATTTAATTTTAGATCTTTTAATTCTTGTAAAAATCTCTTATCTGTAATTATAATAGATTTATTACCAAATGTTTTATCTGTCTTATAATCGTTTATATCTAATACTGCTTTGTTCTTATTATGTGTTAAATAATTCTCATCTTCTTTATCTTTTGGTAATTTTGATACAAATTTTAAATTAATATCTTTATTTCTTAATCCGTGTTTAATAAATAAATAATTTATAATATAATTTAAACCTTTTAATTCATTTAATTTACCTAATAATTCATTATAATTTGGTAAATCTTTTTTTGTTTCACTCATTTTCTCTTTTCTTATTTGGATTATATCATCTCTTAATGAATTTCTAAACTTTATTAATTTATCTGTTTCTTCTCCATTATGTCGTCTAACTAATATAATCATATTCAGATATAACGCTTTTGTATTTGGATTATTATATAGTTCATTTAATTTTTTTATAATAGTTGTTTGTGTTGTTAAAACATTAAAAGGTAATGTATTAGATATTTGTAAATAAGTTTTTTGTGTCTGTGCGGAAACTTTATCTTTTACACTATCAATAAAATCTAATAATAATTCTTTGTTGGTTTTCTTCTTCGGCATTCTATATATTATTATACAAGAAAATAATTTTAAATTAATAATTAATTATTAAATATTAATTTTGTCTTTTTAGAGCAAATATTTAAATTAATCTTATCTTTAAAAAGTCCAAAATAAAAATATTATACTAATATATAAAAATGGCGACTATTAAGGAATTGAAGAAATCAATTAGAGATTACAAAACAAAGGAGAAATGCCCCCCTTTATCTAAAAAAGTTGGCGATAAAAGAAGAGCATTAAAAAAAGATGAGTTAATTACATTAATAAAAAAACTTAATTTGAAAAAATAAATCTGATATAAATATATATGAGTGGTCTTGAAAAATTAACGACAAAACAATTAAAGGATATTATCCGTGATTATAAAAAAGAGAGTTGCCCCCCTTATTCAAAGTTAAAAAAAAGTGATTTAGAAGAATTAGTTAAAAAATTAGGATTAAGTATTACATTAATACCTAAACAACCTAAACAACCTAAACAACCTAAACAACCTAAACAAC